>Ga0180437_10001059_pt1 | contig 48568 bp, 37 predicted proteins | sample SS_ome_4_FD_132410 | JGI IMG/M metagenome (GOLD analysis project Ga0180437, IMG submission 132410) | Hypersaline lake sediment archaeal communities from the Salton Sea, California, USA - SS_3_D_1 metaG | ecosystem: Environmental > Aquatic > Non-marine Saline and Alkaline > Hypersaline >... | reverse complement strand
AGATAATTTTACTATTACAAAGTATTATACAACATAACAGGTTTTTTATGTCTGATCATAATACATATGAAGCAGAGGATATTCAAGTCCTAAAAGGGTTGGAAGGTGTTCGAAAACGCCCTGCCATGTATATTGGTGATACGGGAAAAAAGGGTCTGCACCATCTTGTTTTTGAAGTTTTGGATAATTCTGTCGACGAGGCTATCGGTGGGTTTGCTAATGAGATCAAAGTCACTCTTTTAACGGATAATTCTGTTCAAATCTATGATAATGGACGGGGTATCCCAATAGATGACCATCCCGAATTTAATAGGCCAGCATTGGAAGTTATATTGGAACATCTACATGCAGGAGGGAAATTTGATAAAAAAAGTTATAAGATTTCTGGAGGCCTTCATGGTGTTGGCTTGTCCGTTGTTAATGCGCTGACAGAATGGTTGCAAGTAGAAATTTGTAGAGACGGTTTGCTTTACAAGCAGAAGTTCTCAAGAGGGGTTCATGTATCTGACCCGGAAATTAGTGAAACAAACCAAACCCAAACTTATACGAGAATTACCTTTTATCCGGATGAAAAAATTTTTGAAATTAATAAAGAAGAACGAGTGTTTACTCCCGCAATAATCGTAAATAGGATAAGAGAGCTTGCCTTTTTAACTCCGCAAGCAAGATTTGAATTACATAATAAATTTACGGACAACACTCACGAATTTTTTTATGAAGGTGGAATTAAAGAATTTATTGCATATTTGAATAAAGATAAGCAGCCATTGCATAATGATATTATCTATATCTCTGATTCAGCTAAAAATGATGATAATGAGGATGTTTATTGCGATTTGGCAATGCAATATAATCAAGGATATCAAACTAACGTTTTAACTTTTGCGAATACTATAAATACAATTGAAGGTGGTACTCACCTTACGGGTTTCAAGTCTTCTCTCACAAGAGCATTTAACTCTTATATTGAGAATTTTATGGAGAAAAAATATAAGGAGCATGTATTAAGCGGAGCTGACACCAGAGAAGGTTTATCGGCTGTGATATCTATTAAATTACCAAATCCACAATTTGAAAGTCAGACTAAAATAAAATTGGGAAACCCTGAGATAAGACAAATTATAAGTCAAATAGTGACTGACAAATTAACTCAATATTTAGAGGAGCATCCTGAAACTGCGAAAAAGATCGTTTTAAAGACAATCAATGCAAAATTAGCTCGAGAGGCGGCTCAAAAAGCTAAATTGTTAATACGAAGGAAATCTGCATTAGATAGTGCTAGAATGCCGGGAAAACTCGCAGATTGCTCATCAAATGATCCACAACAAGCCGAATTATTTATTGTAGAGGGTGATTCTGCGGGAGGCCCTGCTAAACAAGGAAGAGATAGAAACTATCAAGCAATTCTTCCAATAAGAGGCAAAATATTAAATGTTGAGAAAGCTAGATTGGATAAAATTTTAAAAAACACCGAAATACAAGCGATAATCAAAGCTCTAGGTGCTGGTATTAAATGGTCTGATGAAGGCAATGGAACTAACGGTGATACTGAAGATTCTGAGGAGGGCGATGAAGAGGAGGATTTTGATATCAGTAAATTACGATATCATAAAGTTATTATTATGTGTGATGCAGATGTGGATGGATTTCATATTGAAACTCTTCTACTTACTTTCTTTTTTAGATATCTAAGACCAATAATAGATGATGGTTATTTATATATAGCAGTTCCTCCATTATACAAAGTATCATATAAAAATAATAAGATATATGTATATTCAGACCAAGAGAAAGAAACCATATTAAATGAGTTGAAAACAAAATATAAGTTATCAAATACGGATTCAATTAAAGTCCAAAGGTATAAAGGACTTGGAGAGATGAATGCTGATGAGTTATTTGACACAACAATGAAAAGAGAATCCCGTTTATTAAAAAAAGTTACTTATGAAGATTATTTAGAGAATGATTTAATATTTACAAAATTAATGGGAAAAGAAGTATTAGCACGTAAAAAATTTATTATTAGCAATTTCGATGAGGTTAATGTGCTAGATATCTAATTTCTTATTATTTGATTTTAAAATCCAATAAAGATGGTAATTCAATTTGACTGAAGGCAAAATTAAAGAGATTTTGTTAAAGGAGGAAATGCAAAGCAGCTATATTGATTATGCTATGTCCGTTGTAGTGGGTAGAGCGATCCCCGATGTTCGAGATGGCCTCAAACCAGTTCATAGAAGAATACTATATGCTATGGCTGTTAATAATTGGAATTATAATAGTTCTCATGTCAAATGTGCTAAAATAGTTGGAGAAACGCTTGGTAATTATCATCCTCATGGAGATATGGCAGTTTATAATGCTTTAGTAAGAATGGGACAAGATTTTTCATTAAGATATCCATTAATCCATCCGCAAGGCAACTTTGGATCCATAGATGGAGATCCACCCGCAGCTTATAGGTACACTGAAGCCAGGCTTGCGCAAGTCTCAGCGGAATTAATTGAGGATATCGAGAAAGAAACAGTGACATTTCAGCCTAATTTTGACAATAGTACCTCTGAACCTACCTACTTACCCGCAAAACTTCCAAATATCTTATTAAATGGTACTAAGGGAATTGCTGTAGGGATGGCTACTTCTATGCCCCCTCATAACCTAAATGAAATCTGTAGCGGGATCATTGCTACTATTGAAGATCCAGAAATCTCTATCGAAGAATTGATGGAAATAATAAAAGGACCTGATTTTCCTACAGGTGGAATAATTACGGATACAACAGGTATCTATGATGCTTATACAACAGGTACCGGTTCGCTTACGATTAGTGGAAAAGTAGAAACAGAGATAAATGGAGATAAAACTAGCCTAATCATTACAGAGATTCCTTATCTTACTAATAAAACAGATCTAATAGAGTCAATTGCCAAATTAGTAAAAGATGGTGTACTTAAAGATGTTAGGGATCTACGGGATGAATCAGACAGAACAGGAATGCGAATAGTTTTAGATCTGTCTAAAAATGCACAACCAGTAATAATCAAAAACATTCTATTCAAAAGAACAAGACTCTTGACTAGTTTTGGAATTACAAATTTAGTATTAGTTAATAATGGAAAACAACCTAAAATTCTTAACTTAAAAGAATTAATCAATGAATACATTGAGCACCGGCTAGATATAATTAACAAGAGAACGGAATATTTACTAAAAAAAGCGAAAGAAAGGCTTCATAGAGTTGAGGGTTTAATAATTGCTTTAAATGATATTGATAACGTAGTTAATTTAATCAAAAATTCTAAAGACACAAATGAAGCTCGAGAAAAATTACAAGCGGCTTATCAACTTAGCGAAGTTCAAGTTCAATCAATACTAAGCATGCCTTTATCCCGATTAACATCTTTAGAACAGCAAAAGCTAATTGACGAGCAAAACTCATTACAAACTAGTATTAAGGAATTCAATAAGATATTAAAACAAAAAAAAATCCGCTTAACTATAATTAAAGATGAGTTAAAAGAACTTATCAAGAAATATGGGGATGAAAGAAGAACAAAAATCGAAATTGTAGAGACTTCCGAAATAAAAGAAATTGAAAGGAAGGATTTAATTAAAAATGAGCCTACTATTGTCATTTTTACAAACAATCAGTATATTAAAAGGATTTCTTTACAAGATTATCAAGCCCAAAGAAGAGGTGGGCGTGGTAAGAAAGGGATGACTGTTCGTGAGGAAGATTTTATTATGGATTTATTTGTATGCTCTACTCATGATACTATATTAATTTTCACTTCGAAGGGAAGAGTTTATTCTATAAAGTCTTTTGATATCCCTCTACAAACACGAACTGCAAGGGGAAAACCTATAATTAATTATGTTGCATTGCAATCAGAAGAAACGGTGTCTGCCATGATCCCTATACACAATTTCAACACAAATGAAATGCTTATAATGACCACCAGAAAGGGAATTATTAAAAAAACCCCACTAAAATTATTTTCGAAGTTCAAAAGTACTGGAGTTAGAGCTCAGCGAATTAGGGCTGACGATGAGCTTGTTAGTGTTAAAAGACAATCAAATGAATTACAAGACGTTTTTATCGCAACAAAATTGGGTTATGCTGTAAGATTTGATGAATCTGAGATTAGAGTATTAGGTAGGAACTCAATGGGTGTAAAGGGTGCGGATTTAAGAGAAGGTGATGGCGTGATTGATACTCTTCTTGTGAGTGATGATGATATCATACTAACTCTTACTCAAAATGCTTATGGTCAAAGAACAATAGCAAAAGAGTATAGGAAGACTGGTAGGGGAGCGAAAGGTGTTAAAAATATTACTTTAGATGAAGAGACTAATGATAGAGTTATTGCAATAAAGATTGCGGAACATATGGATTTATTAATAGGTACTGAACAAGGACAAATGATACGAGTACCTGTAGATTCCATTAGAATTACACATAGAAAAGCAAAAGGAGTTAGAGTTATTAAATTATATGAAAATGATTCTGTAGTGGCAATTGGAAAATGTACCAAAGAATTAGACACAGACTAATTATAAAATAGTTACTTTATTCGTTTGGGATAGGTTTAGTTTTCTCTTCTCTTTCTTTTTTATATGGGATTAAACATAAAAATATTAAATCCGAATTACCAATATTTACAATGCCATGTTTTTCATTTGGTGGAATATACACCACATCATTACTTATAACAAATTCTTCTTGTCCTGAATCATTATAAAACTTACCCTCCCCGCTCAAAATAAAAATCTCATGATCTTGAATATGATTATGTAATGGTACTTCTCCTTTTGGCTTAATTTCAAATCGTCTCATCGCGAAATTAAATGCACCATCATTTTCATCAATTAACCACCTTACGGAAACATTTTCAACGGGAGTCCCATTAGTTAATGTTGCTGATTTACTTGTTACATCTTTATAGTTTTTTTTTATCATATATCTCAAATTAAATTCTTCATACATAAAAATATATTGTCAATTATGATGATATTATCCCTGTACCAACTTTTATGAGACTTAATTACTTAATTTTTTAATTAAATGTAAATAATAACATAATTATTCTCAATTGAATTTTTAATTCTCTAACAATGAGTTCTGAATTTAATATAGGATTTGATTATTCCCATAAAAATAAGTTAATTATTGAAGATCCAGGCTTTAATGATTTCATAGAATACTTATTTAATTCGGGATTAAAATTAGGAAAAATAGAAGCCGGAATAAATTACGAAAAGCTATCAGCATATAATATTTTTATTATTGGCGTTCCATATGCGGGTTCTTATCTTTCTGATAATGAGATAGGTGATATTGTAAAATATGTCTATGATGGGGGTTCACTTCTAATGATTAATGATAAAGGAGGAGATCTTGAAAATAAAAGTAATCTAAACGAATTATCTAAGAACTTTGGAATTAAGTTCAATTCAGACCAACTATATGACAATGAAAATTTTTCCAAAGATAATTCTAGACCCATAATAGAAGATTTTAAACGGCATTTTATCACTCGAGATATTACTCAAATCATTCATTCTGGGGGATGTACTCTAGAAATTGATAAAACTCTCGAAACTGAAGAGATTGATGTTAATGCAATCGCCTTTTCTTCAGAAGATTCCGCATGGCATAAGTTTAATAATGGAGAAGAATGGATAAATGAACCAGTTAGCAAGATTGCAATCATTGGAGTTGCACATTATGGATTGGGTAAAGTAGTTGCGATAGGTAATTTATCATTATTCTCTGGTTTTCATGATCTTTACGGAATTCGAGCAGCAGATAATTTTAAACTAATATGCAATATTATTTCATGGTTATTTAATAAAGCTCACTCTGAGGATGCCCAATTATCCCAGCCAATATATACCACTATCCCTATTGAGCAAGATTTATTTTATTGGATTAAAGAAATGCTTGATGAAGGAAGATGGAATTCCGTTGAAGAAGTGATCAATTTCGCTCTCAAAGTCGTAAAACTTAGAATGCAAGAACAAGATAAAAATTTAGAATGAATGATGGTGTTAATATGATTGAAACGAATAAGAATGAATTATTAATTGGGCTGATATCAGATACACATGTACCTTCACGAACAAGTAAAGTTCCTAGTATTGTTATTGATGATTTTAAGAAAAGAAATGTTGATTATGTGTTCCATTTAGGCGATTTTACTTCTTATGAGGTATATCGACAATTTTCTGATATTTTTGGTGAAAATAAGATTATTGCAATACTCGGAAATATGGATTTTGATTCTAATCTTAAGAAAAAACTGGCAGAACGACTAGAATTTGAATTATTTGGCCATAAAATTTTAATGATTCATGGAATGGGTGGCCCAAACATGATAATAAAACGATTAATTAAGCAGTTGGATTTAGCTAATAGTCATTATGATATTATTATATTTGGCCATACTCACAGACCTGTGAATGAAAAACATAATGGCATTCTTTTTCTGAACCCTGGAACAACAACACCGATAGATAATAAATTTACTACAATAAGTTCCTATGGATTTTTAAAAATTTCAAAAGACAAAGTTGAAGCAGAAATAATCTATTTATCAAAAAACAATCCATAGATAAATGAAGATGTAAAAAAAGCACTAGTTTAAGGACTTTCTAGCGATTTCCCGCTTAATTTCTTATAGTGGTTTAGTACTGCTTGTCTTGCAGCATATACAAATGCTCTTTTAACATTTACTCCTGTGATTGCTATAGTTTCGTAGATCAAGCAATGGTTCAGTTTCGCAGTATCAAGTACTTGTCTAATCTTAGAAATTTCAACAATGGAGTCTAAATCTCTCTTATTTGCAAGAATCACGCAAGGTACTTCTGGAGGATCGAAAAGTGCGGGTGGAATTAACTTATCTCCATAAAATCTTAGAAGCTCTTTAAGGGACCAGATATTCTCTCCCCATTTACCCCTTTAAGCTCGGAATTCGAGTAAGGATTGATCGATGAGAGAGTCCCAAGTAAATATTATGGCATCAGTCCCTTTCAAAACAGTTTGGCGTTGGAATTTATGCCTCCTTTGACCTGCAACAGTATACACCTGAAACACTACGTTAGAAACACGAGCGACAACACGATCGAAAAATAAAGTTCGACCTGTTGGATCCTGTATCTGTTGCATATCTCCCGAAGCTAACCCCTCTTTATTGTAAACCCACTCTAATGCCGTCGTTTCTAAGGCGTATACGTTAATTACGTATAAAGTTTCCTCCTAAAGACGGCCCATAGAAGCAAATTTTAAAGACTAAAGTTCCATCGCCTCTACGTGAGGGCACTTAGGATTCACCTCCACTAAGCTGTGTAATTTCATTTATAAAAATCATAATACTAACTCTAAAGTAGTTTTTAATTTAATATATTAATTCAATAAAACTCTATTAATTTAAAAATTTGGTTTCCAAAAAAGTCTTCTATTATTTAAAAAAAGCTAGAAGAAAGATTCTGGTCTTTTTCGTTGCATACTATCTTGATAACTGGAAATCATTAATTCGTATATTTCTGGACCTAAAGTTAAATAATAGATTGGTAATTTAGATTCTATATCAGTATCATAAAATTTATCGTTTTCAGATTGGCGATGAACATTATTAACTATTTCATAATAATTTCTTATCTCGTCTAATAGTTTTTTATTCGAATTATAAATTTTTGCTTGATTTCCCCCTATATAAGTTCCATCTCCATCAAAAAAACCTAAAAGCCAAGCTAACGCAATTTTTCCAAATTTGGTGGATTTCCAATCAATTTTTTTGTTTAATCCAACTTGCTTACCCTTTGATACAACCTGTTTTATAACATTAGGTATCCCTATAGTACTATTTTTTGAACCTCTAAAACCTAAACTTTCTAGATCTTTAGCCATTTTCTCAGAGGAAAACTTTATCCTTGAAGAAAAAGATGATTTTATTTCACCCTTATATCGATAGACTTTCATAAACTCCTCAATACGACGATTATCAAGTCCAGCTATCTTACAAAATTCAATAATTCTATCTTTATCCTTTAGAGACAGCTCTAAACTGAACCGAGGACGGTTCTTCTCTAAAGAGCCGTCTGCACATAAAAATCCATACCAATAGGCTTTTACTATTGTATTTAAATTTAAAAATAAACTTTCATTTTCAATCTTATAATCAAATGGATGCCAATAACTCAAATCGTCATTAGCAGTAATATATTCTTTAATCAAATCAAGCGCTTTTTCAGCGTTATTAGTCAGAATAACCTTAAAATTCTCTTTAATTTGCTCTAAACGCTCAAGAGTAAATTTATAATGAGGATTATACCAACGAGCACTTTTAATATTTTTTAAAGTATCAAGAGTTCGGTGAATAAAATCTTTATCGAAACCTAGAATCAAACTGAATTCCTCATCAGTTAAAAAAACATTTCCGGAAATTCTAGCTAACTCATTTTTTAATTTTTCAATAAAAATAAGAGAAGTTAGTTGGTTTTTTTTATACTTAGAAATTATATGTAAACATATTATTGATTTCACCCCAAAATTTTCAACCAATCTAGTTTTTAAGAGCATAATTGCTTCAATTGAAAATATAAAATTAGGATTCAATTTTATTTTCCCTCTTATTTTTCTAATATATTGATAGTTATTGTCCCGCCATAAACGAGATAAGTCTCTATCAGAATATCTACTAATCCTTGAAGGAAATAATGTAGTTAGAACTTCTGAATTAGCTTGAATCACTTTTCTTAGGTCTTCAAGTAAATCCAAAGTGGAATAATTTTTCCTCCTCATTTTCTAAAGCTTTTTTTTCAAATTAATCTTATTCAATCTTTTTGTTTTCTCTCTGAATAAAGCAAACTTTGCTAGTATTATAGAAAAAATGTAAAACCTAACATTTCACCTAGATTTATTAATACAATATTCTACTAATTTTTGAGGATATTGTACTCGACCAAACATGTAATCTTTAAATCCTCCGAGTTCATTTATCAGACTATGAGATATATTATTATGCCCTAAAGTAAGCATTCTTAATTTGCTCAAATTTCTTAAACCACTAATTTCACTTATATGATTATGTTCTAGTAATAGTTCTTCTAAGTTTGTTAATTCGTCTAAACCTTGAATATTAGAAATAGAATTATAAGATAAATTCAAACGTTTGAGCTTTTTTAGATGACTAATTCCCTCAATTTTAGAAATCTTATTTCGACTTAGATCTAAAATTGTTAATTCTTGGAAATTTAAAATCGAACTAATAGAGTTTATTGATTTTATATTTAAGTCCGGTAGATCTAAAACTTTTAAGTGATTTCGTTCATTAAAAATTACTCCAATGTGATTCTTGATTCTTGAGTATACAATAAAACTTTTGGACTGCTTTACATATCCATTTGAATCCATCCCTCCTAATTGATTTATGAAATCTTCCGGGATTAAATTATCATTTAGTTTTAATTTATTAAGATTAATACAATTATGAATACAATCGATCGATTTAATTTTATTTCCAGCAAGGTTTAATTCGACTATATTTTTCAAAATATTAAAACCTTTAACCTTATTTAAATCCTCTATTCCATATCCTTCTAAATTAAGTATTCCCTCTTTATCTTTGATAAAATTACCATTTACGTAAACCCCTCTCGGAATTCTATTAGGTTTACTCTTTAGATAATCTAAAATTAAATTTGAACATCCAGGAAAATCAATAAACATCTCTAAATCACTCCTGTTTAAGACTTTCAAATACTTTTCTTCAATTAAATATTTAATTACATCGTCATTATTTTCCAGTAATACTTTAATTATTTCTTGTCTTAAAGCTCGTCGAGCATTTTTAATCCCGTAATCAGAAAATACTTTTAAATTTAAAAATCGCAAATTATTATACATTAACTTTAAAATTTGAGGTTTAATTAGACTAAAAAGCTCTTCAACTTCTCTAAAATCAAAACTATTTAAGAATCTTCTTGGAATGACGATATTGCTTTCTAAAAAATCGTTATTTGAGATGTATTCACTGAATCTATCTTTAACAATTGTACTTAAAAACTCAAAGCCAGAATTATGATAGGATGTATATACATTACAAAATTCTTCAAAATCTTTAATTAATAAGATTTTTTCAGCTAATTGTTCTGATAAACTCTCTTTCTCCTCAACTGTAAATTCATGCAAATAACCTTCTTCTAATAAATAGTTTACTACTGTAGGATAACCACTCAATAGTCGTTTAGCAATTTCCTCTTTAAAAACCCTCTTAGCTTTTGGATCTCCAGCTCGAGTGAGATGTTTTAAGAGGGGAAAAGCTAAATTTGAATGCATTAATCTTGTATCATAATCATTTTCGATCCACACTTGTAAATTCGAACAATGACCCCAGAATTCGGTTTCAGGAGATAGATCTAATGCTTCTGGGCCAACATTTTCCATTTCTCGACTTAATAAATTTGCTGCTTCATCTATAGATTCGATTTGATCAAATTTTCTTAAATCTTCTTTAGGTATTTCAAGAAGTAGAAACTTACATTGTTCAAAATATTCATCGTTGACATAAATATTTGTAAAGCCATCTTCTAATTTGACGGTTAAATATTCGTTGAGTTTAAAGATTTTCAACTTGAAATCAACATAATTTTTGTCTTAAAATAATCTTTTTTCCTATATTATTTAAAAAAAGAGAATCTCAAGTTTTACTAATTTATAAGAAAAAAGACTAGAAATATCATCTTAGTAATATTGGTAAATAAACTAATACACAAGTTAAAAAAAGGGATTATGATAATATGTACTTTCTTGGATTTCTAAAAATTTTTGTTTGATTTCCCTTTCGATAACTCCCTCAATATGACAAAGATATTCATATTCATCTTTCAAGCATAAAGTAATGGCTACTCCAGGCTTGTTCATACGGGAAGTTCTTCCTATGCGGTGAACATAGTTATCAGGAAATTTTGGTATGTCGTAATTTATTACGTGGGATATATTTTCAATATCTAACCCTCTTGCCGCTACATCTGTGGCAATTAAGAGATTAATCTTATGATCCCGAAAGAGGTTTAATATTCTCTCTCTTTGAGCTTGAGAAAGATTTCCTGAGATCACATTGAATTTCAAATGAAATTTTTTTTCAGTTTCTAATTTATTACCTAACCAATTTGCTGTTTTTTTGGTATTAACAAAAACTAAAACATGTTCTGGTTTTTCCCTTCTTAAAACTTTGAGAAATGTGGTATACTTTTGTTCATATCTATCAATCATATAAAAAAATTGCTTAGTATTTCCTACGGTTATCTGATCACGGCTTAAATTAATGAATTCAAAATTGTTCTTTGAATACATTTTGATTAGATCTCTTATCTCAGAAGGAAGTGTTGCAGAAAATAACATAAATTGATAATTGGTTTTTATTTTATTCAAAATGTATTTCACATCTGGGGCGAAACCCATATCCCAAAGGCGATCACCCTCATCTAACACCACATATTTAACATTCTGAAGGCGAAGCTTCTTTCTTTTAAAAAGATCAATGATTCGACCAGGAGTTCCAACAATTATATGAATTCCTTTTTCTAATTCTCTAATTTGATTATTAATGGATACTCCTCCATAAATAGGTAAAGCTCTTATTCTATGAGCTCCAATATCATTGATCACATCAAATACCTGTGTTGCCAACTCACGAGTTGGAACTAAAATCAACACTTCATTAAATTGACTATCCATCCGTTCTAAAAGCGGTAAAATATAAGCTAATGTTTTTCCACTTCCTGTTCGAGCCTGAACCATAATATGACGATTCTTTAAAATTAGAGGAATAGCTTTTTCTTGGACAGGAGTTGGTTTAACAATGCCAATCTTATTTAATAAGTCAATATAAGTTTCATTAATTCCTAAATCTTTAAAATTCAAATTTATATGTCACTAAAAACTTAACTTTTTTTCTCTCGTATTCATAATTTGAAATTATTTATTAAAGAAAAACTTTTGTAAAATTAATCTTTAAGATTTTAAAGTTTAAACATAAGATCTTTTACTAACTCATTCAATTTTGTTAGTTTCTGATGAATAAAAATTCTTACTTTTTCAGAGGATATGTTTTGATTATTAGATACTAAATCTTGAACCACGGAATAATATTTTTGACCTTTATTTGCTAGCTTCCTATGGATAGGATTCTCCTTATCAAAAGCAGGGATTGGAAAAGAAAAAGGTCTTTTGTGGAGATGTCTACTTGATTTTATTAATTTCATATATTTAGAAAGAAGAGGTGTGTTTAAAACAGCGGATAAATAGGATGCCTCGTTAATGGAATCTGTAGAATAGTAATAGTTCTCAGAACTAATTATAAGGTTTTCTTGTGAATTATCAATAACAGCAGCTTTTAAATTGGAACCACTAGCATTATAAGTCACATTATAGGCTTTATTTACTTTTTGCTTAGTTAATTTATTCCAATAATTTAAGTTCGCAAAAAGTGTATTTATTTTACTAGTTTGCTTTTTATTTTCTTGATATAGTTTGTTTATTTTATTATAAAATTCTAACGCAAGGGGATTTTCTTTTAAAAAAGCATTATCAAGTTCATATTGAGCGTTTATAGGTAAAAAGACACGTTTATACTGCTTGATATAAAAAGGAACCACATCGCGATTTAAAAAAGTTTTAAAAGAGAATTTGTCCTCAATCTTCTGATTATTTAATTGGAATTTCCATTTCTTTTTTGCCCGCTTAAGTATTTCCGGATCAGAAGATATTATTAAAATATTATTTAATTTTTGTTCCACTTTAAAATATATCAATGTTTTAGGGACTAAGGTTGCCCCTTGAAAAAATTTTCTTTTATAATCACTTTCTGATAATGAATTAAATAATCGTAACTCACTTTCAGGTAAAATAATTTTGGCACCTTTTTCTTCTAATTTTAAACTAGAATAGTATAAAATCTTTTTATCCTCAAAATTGTTATCAACAATAGTCGTCTTAATGGGATATTTATCATGAATAGTAATTCGGTTACTTTTTCCAGCATATTGTGCTTTTAAACAGATATGTTGAACGTTAAAAAAGTAACTTTCTGGAAAATCCCAAATTTCTATATTTTTAAATATTGTAAAAGCACGAAATTTATAACAATGATCTCCATTTAGTATGCTTTTAGTAATAACAAAAAAAATAACACCATTTATCTTTAAATACTTTATAGCTGATGCATAAAAAAATATAGACCCAAGTTCTATATGAGTAATATATTGGCTTGGTGGTTTGATGTCTAGTTCTTCCGCTAATAAGCGAACCTGAGTTTGGTGCTCTTTACTAACTAAATCTTTATAAGTTAACCAAGGAGGATTTCCAATTACTAAATCAAAAGAATTATAAATTTCATTAATTTTTAAGAAAGATACTTTCTTAGAATTTTCTGGAAAAAGCCCATCTATGTTATGAATATGAATAGCAGGAAATAATTCTAACTTATTGGCAAATTTTTCTAACAATAATACAATATTTACTTTTGTAGTTAAAGTAGCTAGTGGATTGATATCAAATCCATATACTTTTTCTATAGCTTCAACTTTTAAAGAATTCGATAAGTCTGAATTTAAAATTTTGTTAATAATCTCAATTATAAAACTTCCTGACCCACAAGCTGGATCTAATGTCTTTAAACCGACTTTATAAGTCTTTTCTAACATTTTTTTGACAAGAGGTGATGGTGTATAAAATTCCCCTATTTTATGTCTAGTAATTATTAAGAAGATTTGTTCATATATCCTTTGAAATAAATCTTCATGCGCAAAGAGAGAATCATTTAAAATTGATGCAATTTTTTTAAATAACTCTTTTGAGATCTCGGGAAGAAAGAAATTTTCAACTTCGGGAAAAAATAGTTGATTTACATCAAATTTATCGGTATAACCTTTATTTTTACGAACCTCATCAGTGATTTCTTTTCCAAACTTTATGTTAGTTATTACTCTTAACAATAAAATAAAATAACTATGCTTAAGGAAAAGTGCTTTGTCTACATCCTCACCATAAATGGAAAAAAAAGTTGATTTCCATCTATTAAATCTTTTTTGAGATTCTAAATCTTCAATATTAGATTGATTCTCTAAAAATTCATAAAGATCCCGAAATATTTTGGAATTAAGCCCAAATAAATCCGAAATATCTCTCGAATCAATTACTTTTTTGTTCGCGACCATTCTCTATCAAAAATGAAATCCCAATCAAAACTCTCATTTAATTTCATTTCAGTATCTGTTAAATTATAAACATTTACTTCTTTTTTCTGAGTTTCTTTCAGAGTTTTGTTTTTCTTCAAGATAATTCCTTTTCAAATTAAATAATTGGCTAAAATAGGAAATTTTTTTTCTTTTTTTCTTAAACTCTGAACTAATGACGTTATTTTGATCTCATGAAAGATGGGAGCATCATAGTAAAAATCTCAGCAATCTTTCTAAGTTTTGCGCTTTCTCTTACAGTGGTTACGATTAGAATCGACTTTTCAAGCTCTTCTTTTACTAACGACCCTCCTGAGTAAATTGCTTCTTCTGAATTAAATACTAATAAATATCTAACATTAGGATTACTAACAATACTTATACCTGAAACCAGTTTTAATTCATCATATACTTCTTGAAATTCCTTCGGAATGTTTCCTCGATCATTCATAATAATTAAAACAGGGATTCCCTTTTTTACGACTCTTTTAAGTTCATTGGCATAAAATAAGTCAATTCTTGGAGCGACAATATTCAATTGGGAAGATGTGGTGGTAATTAAACGAAGCAATCGGTCATTTATTATTTTTTTTCCATCTACCCCTTCAGAAGATTCTAAATTTATCATACCCACTAATGAAAGAACTTTGTTCTCTAAGTCCTGAACCTGCTCCTTAAGCCTTGTATTTTCAACGCGAAGTTCAATAATTCTTTCCGACAAAACAAATTCACATCATTAGTTTTATATTTTATTTTTTAATATGATTAATTTTAATTAAGTTTATGTGATTCACTAAGTTTTGCAAATGATCATAAATTTTAGATTTAGTCTAATTTTTTCCAAGGTTTTCCAAAAAGCATATAACTTGATATAGCTAAAGAACTCTGGGGATCTATACTAAACGTACCTTGATCTGATTCTAAATCTCGTACCTTATCCTCCATTATTTTTGTCATTTTACTTGCCATACATACTTGTCTTGCCTTTAAGAGTGAAATCCCTTGACTATTATGATTGAAAAGATTGATATAAAAATTCACTACAATTTCTTTTGTTTCATTATCAAATATCGGATAATTTTTAGATATAATCCCTGAAATCATATCGTAATCAAATTTTTTAATCATTTCTCCAAATGTTCGAATAACATTTCTTAACTTTTTCCCTTGTACATTAAATATTTGAGAATTGAAAAATAAAAAGGGGTGAATTTGTGTATTTGCATTTCTTATTGCAGAATCTATATCATCAAATGTAATGATTTCATTGTTATTAGTAAGTAAAAAGCTATCATGTGGATTCCATTTTGAGTAAAAAATATTACCAACAAAATGAATGATATGATTTGAGCCATTATTAATATTCGACAAAATGTTCTCCCTTGTGGAGTTTGTGCCAGAAATTATTGCGATTTGAGTTATTTCTTCCCTCTGATTGAAGAATTCAGTAATATGCTCAAATTCATTAACTCCAGCTTCAAAAGGAAAAACAAGTTCTTTACTTTTTGACTCTTCATTCCATTTTAAAGGGCCTGTAGAATTTATGCAATCAATAATAAGAACATTGAATTTATTCGATGATTCTTGAATCTCAAAATTAGTTTCGGACTCATATCCAAACGTTATACCTCCTAATGGAGGCTCACCGATAATGTAACTTATTGAATATTTTAAGAGAAAAAAATTATTATCAAATAATAACTCAAATGGAACTGTCATACTATCTAAAATAAAATATATTTCAGGAATAACTCTTAGAGATTTGATTTCAATTTGTTTGAATAAAGATCGAATTTTTCTTGGAAGAAAAATATATAATATTCTGCCAAAATCATGGAGTGTTAAATTATACTTTTTATTTGGCTTATCTGAAAAAATGTCATAATAAATTTCTAAAATTTGGGCATCATTCCAATATTCATCTTCGATTTTTCCTTCTATAATCTCATTATCACTCGAGATCATCCTGTAAGATATTATACCCTCAGAATTGATTCGAAAGATAATTTGTTTGATAACAAAACCTTCATGAATAGATTTAAAAAATTTATCATTACTTTCAAACGAATATATATCTTTTTTTAGAGAATCTGTCTCATTGTACAAATCAATTGGATTTAAAATTAGCGTTGTAAGATTTTTATCTAGAAAGGATAGAATCTTATTTGCTAAATCAAAATCTTTTTCTTCATACAATGAGCGATAAAACATCATTCTCCAAAAATCCTTTTGCTCTAATGAAAAAAATATTGATTTAAAAATCCACAGAAAGTTAGATGTATAAAAATAATGATATATTTGAGCATTATTTTGAGGTAATTTTAAATGAGTATTTAATTTCTCAAGAGACTGGAGAAGATATTTTTTTTCTTTCATATCTACAAATTTTTTGGAAGCTTCAACCCATAATTCAATTAAGATATTATCATAACCAAGATCTCCCTGATACATAAATAAACTTTCTAAAAAATCATATATCTCAAATGCTATTTCAAAACGATTCCTAGAAATTGTAAAATAAATGAATTTGCGAATATATGTCACCGCATCACCGTAAGATTTAAATCTTTTTACTTTATAGAATAGATTTTTAATTATCGATATAATCCATTGGTATTCTCCAATATTGTTCAAGTAGGCGATAAGATCTTCAAGTGATACTAAAATTTCATCAAAATTGTTTTCATTTATAACAATTTTAGGTAAATTACTAAACTCATCTTTTAAATAACCCGGTATTCTGTGAGTTAAAACCTTATGCATGAATATAATAAACTCATTTGAATCTTCCATCAATTCATAATTTGAATTTACATTTTCCAAGAAAGTATGAATAAATAAACCGCGTTTTTGGGGTTCTAATTTAAAAATTGTTCTTCCAAGGTGTTCCATTGAAAGATGAAAATATTCTTGAGGAATAACTGACTTTCTTAAAAACATTAATACAATCTGTAATTCTAATAATTTAATATATTCTTGGCGTTCAATAAGTTTGATGCTAAACGAGTTAATAAATTTAGTAATACCTGATTGAGATAAGTTATCCATTTGGATGAAAATTTTTAATAACTCGGTAGCGAAATTATTGAAGAGATAAAAGTCATTTAGTTTTGCTAGAAACGAAAAAAATCGCTTATAAGCATCGATATATCGGATTATATCAACATTATAACCCTCCTCAGTCTTTAAAGTAAGTGAATTTATATACATCCACCAAGAATTTGCTATTATCATTATTAATTGATGCTTCTTTTGAATGTCTAACCATTCAGTTTTTTCAATATCATAATATAAATCTGAAAGTAATTTATCTGCCCAACGATGATTAGCAGTTTGAAGAAGTCGTCTTCCTTGAATTACTCTATTTTGAAAATTTTCGAGAAAATCCTTTTTCACGTTTGAAGTTACTGACACTTTGCTTCTCTCCATATTAAATTATCACAATCTGGATTCTTTAGCTTAATCCTCTGATGAAAATTTTAAATTATTATTATTTGAATTCACAATCCAACCTTTTTTCAATTGATCCTTAGAGTATAAAATGGATGCGCCGATCCAGCTCATATTTTCCCGACCTGATGGTGCGATAACTTTTATTTTACTCTTTAATTTGTCTGAAAAAAACTTTTGCAATTCAAGTTCTAATCGTTCATTAAATCCTGGAATTAAGCTTGTACCTCCCGAAAGTATTATATTTGGTAATAAAGATTCCCAATTTTCACGATCCCAAGTCTTTATTACTTTAGATATGGCCTCAGCAATCCCAATATAATCAATATGAATTAATTTAGGATTAAATAATGGTTCGGACAATAAAAAACGTTCTAAATTCAATTTTAACTGAGTAGCATCTGGTAAATCAACAATTCTATCATATTTTGTTAATCCTTCTTTTACTCGTCTTTTCTCTTCTTTTGGATTTGATACGCATAATGATAATTTTTCTTTAATTTCTTTAGCGATCATAGAATCAATATAAATACTTTTACTCGAGCCTATTTTACTTACAATTAAGCTTAATAAATAATCAGTAAGATCTTTTCCGGCGATTGGAAATAAATCACGCGCCATAATATTAGTAAATCCATGGAAAATTGATGAGATGTAAGTATATGTTTCACCCATGTTCACTATTACTCCACTAGCTTTTTGAAGAGTAGAGAGAATAGCTTGAGATTCTGATAAATACATTATTGATGGAAAGTTCAATAAATTAAGAAATATTTCCTGTAATTTTGATTTTTCAATCTCAGAGGTATGGAATGGACTTAATATAATCAATGGTTGTTGAAATTGAAGTTCTTGAGGAATTTTTAACTTGAAATAGTAATGCATGAAAAATTTCATTAGAATATTATAATTATTTTCTTTCTTGAATTCATGCAATTTTAGTATATTTTGATACTTTAAAGCATCATGACCCACAAGCTCAGAACTCTTGATTGGATTGGTGTAAATCTCTTCCAAACCATTTATTATATCTGAACTAAATAAATAATCTGAGATATTGACATAGATACTTGGTGCTATGATATCGGGGAAATCATCCCCTGCAAAACCCATTCTAAATGTGTCAGTACCAAATTCTAATATTAATGGACGTACTTTATCATTTTCCGTTTGGGACATAACAGTTATTATAGATTGTTTAAATTTAAAGAAATTAAGTTATTTAATTTACAATATAGGATTATTCTCTCGGACATATTCATCTGTTAATAGTTTAAATTGATATTCTTTAACTTGTAACTCCAGTAATCCTAAAACTTTCTTGAATTCGCTAGACATAGACTCAACATCTACTTCGGCAATTCTTTCCACCTCATCCCTTTTTAACTTAAAATTTTCTAAGTTAAATTGAATAGTTTTATACATATTATCAATTGATTGAACTAAATCTTCTGAATTCTTTTTGGTAATTTTTCTCATCTTTCTCAAGATTGAAAGAATTGAAGAGATGGAATATTCCCAACGATCGTATCGTTCTAAATACCCTTCAAATAATTCTTCAAAAAATTTTGCAAGTTTGGCATAGATACTATCTTTTTTAGAAAAATGGGGTTCCTTTTTCATGGTTTCTGCTATAACTGGTTCTTCTCCTGATTGGATTTCAGTTTTAGGCTTTTCATTTGGTTGGGCTTCAGATTTAGGCTTTTCTTCCGATTGAATCTCAGTTTTAAGAGCCTTATCTTGCTGAATATCAGACTTAATTTCTTCAGAAGGAGTTATTTTAATCTTAGAGCGTTCTTCAACGGGTTCTCTTTCAGAAAGAGGTTTATCTTCGAGTAAATAATCTTCCGCTATTTTCCTCTTCGTTTCATATGATAATTGAGGTTCAATACGTACTTCCTCTTCTTTTGGGGTTATAAAACCTTTGTCTTCTGATACAGTTTGTAAAAGATTATGTAAGGTTGATTCAGTTGTTTTTGATGTTTTTAATGCAGAGTCTAAGGTATAATTTGAAATTATATCCTCAGCAGTTAATTTATCTTTTTTTTTCTTTTTAGCCATATATAAACTTCTCTCTATTAAATTGTGTTTTCACTTATTCTAAAGGTAAAAATTCAACTTTTATAGCATTTCCCTTTTCCTTTAAAATATTTTCAAGATCCTCTAAAGGAGATTCGGGACTTTCTGAAATAACTGTCCACACTGCGGTCTTATCCTTCTCAACAATAACAGCTTCACTATACATCATACTTAATTTAAGATCACCAAAAAGAGTCGCTAGTTTTGCTAGTGCTCCAGGAATATCTTTCATGGTAATTTTTAATTTTATAAGATTTCCCTCTCCTTTTAACCCTATTGGAGAAATTTTCATTTCTTTTACTTCAGAATCGCTTAACATCATTAATTGAGAATTTGTAGTTATTCCTAAATCATTTCTGGCTTGTTTCGGGATGACAATACGTCCACGATCATCGATCGTTATGATATAAGTTTTTTTAGTCATAATATATACGCAGATTAAACAGTGATTTTTTCACTCTTAACTTTTCTTATAATTATTATTAAATTTTAAGTATAAAAATTTTATAGAATAATAATCGCATTAAAGAAAATTTGTTATTAAAAAAATTGAAAGAAATAGAATTTTTTAATTAGAATTAAAGCTTAACTCTCACATCAGAAAAAAAAGTCTTTTTTCCAAGCACCTTCTCGGGTTTTCCAACTATTTTAAACTGTCCTTTCAATTTTACATCTTTTTGTGAGAAAAGCTCATCTAAACTTAACGGTCTGGAATCAAAATTACTATGGATACTTCCTATATAGACATATATTAAGCCTGGTTCTACAACATATTCCATTTTTTCATTATAAAATGCTAATTGTTTGATTGGAATTTCAAAAGTTATAGTCATCTTCTCTTCAGGTTTTAAATTAATCCTTTTAAATCCGAAAAGTTCTTCTAAAGGACGAGTGACCTTAGCTTCTTTATCTTTTAAGTATAATTGAACAACCTCATCTCCAGGAAAGCTTCCTACATTCTTCACATCCACCGAAATTTCGATTGAATCATCAATTGATACTTCAGATTTGTTAATATGCAAATTATTATACTCAAAAGTAGTATAACTTAAACCATAACCAAATGGAAAAAGTGGTGTAGTGTTTTCCTCAACATAGTTCCAAGACCAAACAGAAAGATTACCAGTAGGTTTACAATTATGATAAATGGGTATCTGGCCCACATGTCTTGGAATGGAAATTGGTAATTTTCCCCCAGGGTTATAATCTCCAAAAAGAACTTCAGCTATCGCTATGGCACCTTGTTCACCTGGAAGCCATGCTTCAAGTATCGCAGGAATGTGCTCTTTCGCCCATGATATTGATAATGGTCTTCCATTTACTAAAACTAATATAATAGGAATTCCTAAAGCATAGATTTCTTTCATTAAGTCTCCTTGAACTCCTGGAAGGTCTATATTAGTTCTGTCTCGTGATTCACCTGTAGTACAATCTTGTACTAAACCTGACTTCTCACCTAATATCAGAATAACTACTTCAGATTTCTTAGCAATATCAATGGCTTCCTTAAACCCGCTTTTATCATTACTCAAAATTTCACAACCCTTAGTATATAATACTGTCGTTGTAGATGAAACTTTCGCCCTTATCGCTTCTAGCACGCTCTGAGAGTTATAAATTTTCCGTGCAAATGCTTCAGGATCTTTACTTGATAATAACTCTTTAAATAAATAATCTTGTTCCTTAGTAACTTGGCGATAACCAGTGATGTTCACTACTTCTAATTCAAATTGGCTCAAAAAGGTATAATCTCCAAATAAATTTCGAACACTGTCAGCATTTGGGCCAATTATTCCAATGGATTTTAATGTTTTCTTTAACGGTAGCAGTCCATCTTTATTTTTTAACAAAATAATTGATTCTCGAGCAATTCTATGGGCTAATTCTATGTTTTCATGATTAGAAAAAACTTGCTCTATCAATTCCTTACCCTCTTCCACAAATGGCTTTTCAAATAAACCAAGCTCAAATTTTTTTTTTAGAACTCTCGCAACCGAACGATTTACAAGCTCTTCATTTACTTCCCCTTTTTTTATGGCTCTTACAAACGCCCTGCCGTAACCACTTGTGGTTGGTAATTCAACATCAAGACCAGCCTCTAAGGCCATAATCGCTGCTTTTGTTTGATCCGCACTAATTCCATGTAATCTTGAGGCCAAAGCAATTGTGCCATAATCAGATACCACTAATCCATCAAAACCCAGCTTATCTCGTAAAAGTTTTGTTAATATTTTATGTGAAAATCCGCATGGTAGGCCGTCAATTTCACTATAAGAATTCATAACTGAACCAATTTTCCCTTCTTGAATCGCTGCTTCAAATGGACGGGCAAATACCTCTAATAACTCTCTCTTAGGGATCAATGAGGGACCCCAATTTCGTCCTCCTAGAGTATATCCATATCCTAAAAAGTGTTTTGCGGTTGCCATGATTCCAGTTTCCAAAGAATCTCCTTGAAGTCCTTTAACATAACTTACCCCCATTTTTGACACTAAATAAGGATCCTCCCCAAAGGTTTCTTCTGTTCTTCCCCAACGGGGATCACGAGCGATATCAAGTACCGGAGAGAGCCCTTGGTGAGCTCCAACAACTCTCATTTGAGTCCTTATGATTGATGTCATCTTCTCAACTAAATTAGGGTTCCACGTTGATGCAACTCCAATAATTTGTGGAAAAACCGTGGCTCCTCTTGAAGTAAATCCACATAAACATTCTTCATGCATTATCGCAGGAATACCTAAACGAGTTCTCTCCAATAAATAATGCTGGATTGCGTTAGCGTATTTAGGGATTTCCTCAGGAACAAGATTTAATGCCCCTCCTATTCGTGTAATTTGGCCAATTCCATTTTTCAAATAGCGCTCTAATTTCTCCTCAGATAAACCATTCGAATCTATTAACTCATTTGAATATCTGGAGCTTAATTGAGCTACTTTTTCTTCAAGTGTCATTCTTGAGATTAGATCTTTAACTCTTTGGTCGATGGCTTGAGCATTGTTTTTATAAATGGGAAGTTGATTATCATTTTCCATAGCTTATCGTACTATAATATAATTCGTAAAAAAAAAAGATTTTGAAAAACACTGTTCCTTCTGGTAATCATCTTTTAATGGAATTTTTTAAAAAATTGAGCAATAGATGATTAACGACAAATACAAGTTTAGAATCATTATATACGGATAATGAATAATATTCTAAGATTATTGTAATTCTCCTCTATGAGACTTCATTTTTACAGTTAAATCTCTAGCACGTTTTGAATACCAAACTAAAAGTTCTCCTGCATCTTCGGGTTTGAAATATTCTCCGCCACATAATTGTGCTGCACGCGTCATAAGGTCATCATCTGGGTTTCCTAATCCTACAATGTATAAAATCACATTATTCATGTTTGCGAAAACTTTTACAGATTTGAAAAACTCATCTCCATCGGTTGGAACTCCATCCGTAAGAAGTACAATCATGGTAGGTTGATCTGGATTCATTTTCTCAAACTCTGTGAGGACCTGATGCGTTTTTACCATTGCTTGCCCCATATTAGTAGCCTGTCCGTACGCATTACCTATTCTATCTACAATCATAGTCGCAGCTTCTTCTAATACGCCCTTCTTACCACTTGCTGAATCCATATAGAAACTGTTTTGAAAAGGTAGTACTTGAGCCTCATCAGCAAAACGTATAACGGATACTTTTTCTCCAAAACCTCTTCCAACTTTTTCGCTTAAAAATAATACTGCCGCAAATGCTGCGGAAATTCTCCTTGGGATATTAATGCCTGCTTTAAATTGTTTTAAAAATTCTTGAATTTCTCGAGATTCCATGGCTGCCTTAATTCCTTCTATAGCGGGAGCTATATTCTGAACATATACGTCTCTCGCCATCATAGATCGGCTGATATCGATAATCAAAATAGCATTAAAGGGTACTAAACCAGTAGGGGTAAGATTAATGGCTGTGTTTTGAGTAACTTGTGCTAAAACATCTCCAGTTAAATCAGGAACCGTAGAAATAATGGAACAAGCAATATTAACTGCATTCCATCTTAATTTGATTCCTTTAAAAATAATATAATTAGATAACCATCCTTTTAAAGAATCAACATTCTGACGAGCAGTACTTATAATTTCCCACATATTTTCACCAGATATAGGGGAAATACCTAATGAAATGTTTTGTAAAGGAATAATTGGTCTTAAGTTTTTATATACTTTTACTTCAAAACTCCCAATACCTGAAGCTTCCAGAATTTCACTATCAATAATGATGGCATTATCTGGAACGGACTCCAAAATTTCCACTTTTCCTGCGGCAATCGCTCCAGTAAGCTCATCCTCGAAAGCCAAGATATTGTCTTGAACGAGTGATAACGTATGTTGCGTTCTTGGGCTTACTAAAGCATACCCCATAAGATTTGGTTGTGATTGAACTTCCAACATGATTTCTGAGGCTTGTTGAATAGGTGGTTCAGTCGAATATACAACTATCTGTTGAGAAATAACGTTCGTGTCTTCTTTAGTATCGCGACTCATTCTAATTTCCGAAGGTCCTACAGCAGCTACATCAATTCTAGCCGATCCCATAGCTCTAGTAATTGGGTCTTCCCACGCAATTAACATGCCTTGACCGAGTCCTAGCTGTTGCGTTATCATACCGCTAATTTTTACTCTACCTCCTTCGATAGAATCGTCTACCACTGCTGTAAGAACAAGTCCATTTTTTTGACTGCTTAGTATGTTGACATCAATTTTATTGGGATAAGGTTCTGGAGGAGGTGCGCTAATACCCATATCTTGGGATGCAAGAGGTTGTTGGTATTGTCCAGGAGGAGGAGGTCTTGGAGGGGGGACTTGAGGCATAGGAGGTGGTGTGGGAATTGGCTGGGGTATTGGCATTGGTCTTGGTGGTTGTGTTGGTTGAGGCATTGGCTGAGGCATTGGCTGAGGTATGGGTTTAGGTTGAACTTGAGGAATTGGTTTCGGAACTGGTTTAGGTTCAGGAGCGGGAGGTGTTTGTGGTATTGGTGCAGAAGTTGGTTGCGGAGTTGTCCGGATTGGTGTTGAGACAGGGGGCTTAGATGGAAGCGGTGTTAGAGATGGTTGACCGCGAGGTTGAGGCTGCGTTAAAGGAACCTTAGGAACTTGCAATTTTGGAGCTGCCAGACCTGTACTACTTATGGGTCTAATAATTAGTTCTACACCGGTAAATTCAAGAGTATCAATAATATTTCGTGATACTTGACCTGCAAAATCCAAAACCATATTAGAAATTTCAATAACTGCTGAAGTTTTTTTTTTATTATCTGGATTTTCTACCTCAATAGATCCACCATTCTTTAAACCTAATTTATCAGCATTTTCTTGGCAAATAACTACTTTATTTGTGGTAGCTTCACTTACATCAACAAAGATTTTGATTTCACTCATACTTACCCACCATTCATTTTTTTTCTATTCTTAAAACCATTATGTAAGCGGATATCTTTTTCCAATTTCTCCTGCATAATAGCGAAAAACAGTTACAATTTTTCCTAAATCCTCAATTTTTCTGCTTGCACCCATAAGAAAAAATCTACCTGCTGCACTCAGGATAATAAACGCATTTTCCCCTCTTAAAACAACTTCTAATAAGTGGGTATAACCAAGTGAGTCAATAGCATCTTGACCACTTTGCATTACAACGGCACTTAAACTAGAAAATAAGTCTGGATCAACATCATAGTCGGGGATACATGAAAATGCAAGACGAAGCCCATCACGGGTAACTAATGCAAGAGCTTCTAATTCTGTATGTTCAGTAATATTACCGAGAAAATTAGATAAACTATGGGCTTGTTCTGGAGTTAAATCACTCATTCGGGTGTGCACCAGCTCGTAAATATTGAAAATTTATTCTTTTAATTAATATACAATAAAGGTTTCAAACTTAAAAATTTATATTTATAAAAATAATAGGTTATACTGTTTTAAATGTACTCTCTCTCCTCATTGATCTATTGATAAGAATGTATTTGAAGTTAAGATTCTTTTTTATTAAAGTAAGAGTATTTATCCCACACTTTAAGATAATGTTAGATTAAGGAAAATAAGTGAAGAAATTACTTAATTATTTGCCCTCAAGCTGAGTTTTTATTTGATCCTTTAAAATTTCCTTTTTTGATTTATACTCAATTTTCGCATCAACAGCTCCACCAATACGTTTTAAAAACTCTATAGCTAAAATCTTCCCATCTTCTGAAAGAATTCTTGGAGAATAATCCTCTGCAAAGAAGATACCTTCGGGAATAGCTCCAACTTTTGAGATTTCTTTTGTGACTTGCTTTTCACCAAGAAAAGTTTGTACTTTTTCTACGACTGAATATGCATGATTCCCAATAATGATTAATTCTCTTTCGAAACCATCGGGCATTTTAATTTCCTCTAATTTTCGCATGATTTCTTCAAAATTAATTGTAATTTCATCTTTCATTAATACGCTTAACGATTCTTGCCCTCTATATAATGGACCTGTATTTTGTGCTGCTCTATCTCTGCTTCCTGCAATATTCATTCCATTCGCGGGTTCGGGTATACCAAATGGATCCTTTTCCCTTAATGGATGAATCGGAGAACCTTGTCCTGGAGCAGATTTCTCTGCAGTTATCTCCTTAGCAATCCCTGCCTCTGTTTTACCCCCTATTAAATTTAAGAATTCGGTTGGTTCTTCTCCCTCATCCAAAGCATCAACGCTATAATGCATCCCTACTTGACCGCGTATTTCTTGACTTCTTTTAGCTCCAATAAATTTTGATCGAACATTACTGTTAATTCCTTTCCAAAGGTAAACCTTTCTTACATCATCGGCGACGATAACATAACAATCTTCAGATTTAAGAACTTCCTTGATAGGACCATCAGTTTCAATGGAGGTTGTTGTCCCATCTGGATTTATAAGAAAAACTTGTTTTCCGATTTTTCAACACCTTAACCAGTTAATTATTGTAAAATCAAAAACCTATATTGTTATAAAACTATTTTAAATTTTATATTAGAATAATAGGTTCGATGTTAATAAATATTTATAAAAAAATAAAATTTGTGATAATCACACGAGAATATCGTAATCATTAGGGCTTCAATATGTTTAGATTACTTTTCTTTGAGTTCATTAAGTGCATCATTAAGATTTTTTAACATATCCATAGCTGTAAACCGAAATCTATAATTTTTCTTGGTATATTCTCCTAAATAACCATTTAAGAAAGCTGCAGAACAAGCGGATTGAAATGTACTATTCCCTGTAGTTAGAAAGCTAGCACTTAATCCTGCTAAAATGTCTCCAGTTCCACCAATAGACATCTCGGGGCATCCTGTTTTATTAATTTTTAATGTCTTACCATTACTAATATAATCATAAGGCCCTTTTACAAGGAGTGTAATATCTAATTTTTTAGCTAAATTAAATATTATATCTCCCCTTTCCTCAATTTTATTATATCTGGGTAACTCGATCCCAGTTAGGATTTTAAGCTCTCCCTCATGAGGCGTTAAAATTACATTACCTCCCTTAATCAAGTTTAAATGTTCTTTAACTAATTTTAATGCATCCGCATCCAAAACAACCTTCTTTTTATCTTTTTTAATCACCTCTAATAATTTTATGAGCAATTCTTCCGTTTGGGTTTCTGTACCTAATCCTGGACCTATAACTATAGTATCTGCCCAATCTATAAGCCATATTAATTCATCTAATGCATTAATTGTTAACCAATCACCCGGATTTGTTCTAATGATCATATTAGGTGAATAACCTCGTAAAACATCTCCAATTACTTCAGGCACATAAGTTATAACAAGGTCGCATCCAAAATTAATGCAAGACAGTGAACTATATGCGGGAGCTCCTGAATAATTTTTTGACCCTCCAATTACCAATACTCTTCCGAACTGTCCCTTATGGTTATCCACCTTCCGAACTTTTAATGTAGTTTGTAGGTCACCATAACCTACAAAAATACTAGCTTCTGGAGGGATACCAATAGACGTTTCAACAAGATCCTTTATATAAATCGAACTTTTTTTTATTCCTAGTTTTAATCGATGAAAAGTAACAACTAAATCTGCTTTTATGGCTTTATCTGAAACCTCACCGGTATCCGGATTTAAACCTGAAGGAATATCTATTGAAACTACATTGAACCGTTCTTCTTCCTTTTCTTTTAGCGTGTTGATAAGATCAATAGCAGAAGAGATTGGTTCTCTTATTTTCCCTTTTATACCTGTTCCAAGCAATCCATCTATAATTAGGTTAATTTCTATATCATTCTTTATTAGCTCTCTAACTTTAATTAAATCAGAGCTATCTTCAACTATTTCAAGATTAATTGAATAATTTAAACTTTTTTTAATGATATTCCAATTGAGTTTTGCCTCATTTGTTCTTATCTTTTCTGGAGAGCCAATTAATACAATTAAAACAGGATATCCTAAAGCACTTAAATGCCTAGCAACTACAAATCCGTCCCCACCATTATTCCCCGTACCACAAAAGACAACAATCCTTGAAGATTTTTTTAGAAATTCTCGCTTGATAATCTCCTGAACTAAACTATAGCCAGCACATTCCATTAAATGGCTTTTAGGAATTCCTAACCATTCACAATTATTATCTAAGATATTTAATTCTTCAGAAGAAATTTTTTTGGATATAAATCGTTCCATAACAAGTATTTGTAAGATGCCAAACAATTTTAATACAATCAAATAAAATAGTAATCTATGAATCTACATCAAAAAAAAGTTGCTTTAGTTACTGGCAGCACTCATGGAATTGGAAAAGCTATCATACTTGAATTGGCTAAACTGGATTTCTCAGTTGTGATAAATGGAGCTAAGACTGAAAAGTTATCAGAGGAATATTATTCAGAGTTAAAAAGTATCTTTAAAACAGATATTGAAAATAGAGTTTTATTTGTTAAAGCAGATATAAGTAATTATGACGATCGCATTCATTTGCTAAATTTAATAAAAGATAAATTCCAAAGAGTCAACGTATTAGTCAATAACGCTGGTGTTGCTCCGAAAGTTCGTATGGATATTTTAGAAACCACGGAAGAATCTTATGATAGAGTAATGGCTATAAATCTTAAAGGTCCCTACTTTCTCACTCAAATTTTTGCTAAATGGATGATAAAATTGAAAGAAGATTTAGATGATAAGTACCAACCTTACATAATCAATATTTCTTCCATTAACTGGTATACCGCATCTACAAACAGGGGGGAATATTGTTTATCAAAAGCAGGTATGAATATGATGACCAAATTATTTGGAGTAAGATTAGCCGATTTCGGTATTCCAGTCTATGAAATATCCCCTGGAATAATTGATACACCTATGACGAAAACTGTAGAAGAGAATTATAATAAATTAATTGCAAATGGTATTACACCTATTAAAAGATGGGGAAAACCAGAGGATATTGCGAAACCAGTAATAGCTATAGTAACAGGGTTGTTGCCTTTCTCAACTGGTGCTGTTATTGATATTGATGGCGGATTTCATATACAGAGACTTTAATTTGTGAGGAAAATGGAAAATTTAGACATAAACTTAGAGCAATTAGAAATTTTTGAGTATAATACAATTATTATTGGATCTGGGGCTGCAGGTTTAAACTGTGCTTTACATTTAGTAGAAGAAGGAATTGAGCCTTTGCAAATTGCACTAGTTACTGAGAATCTCGGAGGGGGAACATCATTTAATGCGGGTTCTGATAAGCAGACATATTATAAAATGTCCTTAGTTGGAGATCAATTAGATTCACCCTATGAAATGGCTAAAGATCTTTTCTCAGGAGGAGCTATGCATGGTGATATTGCCTTAATTGAAGCTACGAATTCTATTAGAGAATTTTTTCACTTAATTCAATTAGGAGTTCCATTTCCTCATGATGAATATGGAGGGTATGTAGGTTATAAAACTGATAATGATCCGAAACAAAGAGCTACTTCAATAGGACCTTATACCTCTCAAGAAATGTGTAAAAGGCTATTGGATGTTGTAATTGAATTAGAAATTAATATTTTCGATAAAACTTACGCTGCAAAAATATTAATCGAGGATGAAGAAGCTCCAAGAGTAATAGGTATAATTTGCATAGATATGGATATTTTATCTAATGAAAAAAGTTGGGAAAATTTAATTCAATCTATTAAAATTTTTAAAGCGCGTAATGTTATATTAGCCACAGGAGCTCCTGCAATTCTATATAAGAATTCCGTTTATCCAGAATCGCAGATTGGATCAACTTTTCTAGCAATTGAAGCTGGTTGCGTCTTACAAAATCTAACCGAATCTCAATTTGGACTTGCTTCTAAACCATTTCATTGGAATCTCTCTGGTTCTTATCAACAGGTAATTCCACGTTACTTTTCAACTGATAATGAAAATACCCAATATAATTTCCTTGGTGAACTATTTCCTTCTTTTAAAGAATTATCGAGAGCTATTTTTCTAAAGGGTTATCAATGGCCTTTTAGTTCTGAACGAGTTGAAAATTATGGGTCCTCCTTAATTGATTTAGCGGTTTATTATGAAACAGAAATATTAGGACGGAGAGTGTTTTTGGATTATACTAAAAATCCAAATAGTTTTAGTATAAAAGAAATTGACCCTACAGCTCTTGCTTATCTTGAAAGTACACATTCTTTGGAAGATCTCCCCTATTTAAGATTATTAAAGTTGAATGAAAAAGCTTTTTCCCTTTATAAGGAAAATGGAATTGATCTCTCAAAGGAGCCCATAGAGATTTCAGTTTGTAATCAACATTTGAATGGGGGTATTGCTGGAGATATCTGGTGGGAATCAAATATTAGAAATTTATTCTCAATAGGTGAAATAAATGGTAGCCATGGGATTCATAGACCTGGGGGTGCTGCATTAAATGCTAGTCAAGTAGGTGGCCTTAGAGCAGCTCAAAAAATTGGTCATGTTTATAATGAGAATCTAGAATTTAATGCTTCAGATTATCTATTTATAATTGAACATCAACTCTATGAATTCTTAAATAATATACATTATGTAATGTTTCAAACCAATAAAATAATATCAAAGTCTTTAAGATTGAGTAAAATTCTTGAGGAAATCCAAAAACGTATGGATAAATATGCGGGTATCGTTAGAAATAATAAAGATTTAGAGGAAGAAATAGAACTTATCGTTAATCAAATTCGGGATGTTAACAAAACTATTAATTTAGATTCTAATGTTGATATAATTTTATATTTAAGAATAAAAGATTGTTTACTAACCCAACTAATGTTCTTCAATTCAATAAATGATTATCATAAAAAATTTGGTCAGAGCAGAGGGTCTTATTTAATCATTAGGGAAAATTTAAATCATAAGTTTAATGAGCATCATGCTAGTCTTCCAAATAAATTACGTAAATTAAAATTTATTAAAAGTGATCTCAATTTTACCAAACAAATTCAAACAATTCGTTTTAATAATGGTAACTTTGATATTAAGTGGGAGAATGTAAGGGAAATCCCCAATTTGGTTGGATGGTTTGAAAACTTTTGGAAAAAATTCATTAATGGGGATATTTTCGAAAATTAATTAATCTTTCTTTCTATATAAAGGATCTCTTATAGCACATCCGGTTTCTTTACCATATCTCATAAATTCAGAGCACTTTGAGCAAGTTATACAACTCTTATTTTTATTAATAATTCCCTTTTGAAATAATTGTTTAGGAAATTCTGGATTTGCCAATGCCATTCTTCCGAACCCACAGATATCTGTTTTTTTTTTCTCAATTAGGCCTGATGCTACAAATCCGGCATATTGACGTAAATAAGAGAAACCAGAGCTTATAGTAATGATCTCATTACTAATTTGACTTTTTATTGCGCCACATAAACTTAAAATACGATCAACGCTAATAAGGGGGTGCTCTGGAGGAATTGATTCTCCCTTTATAGGTGTATCATAAGGTCTGGTAACAAAAGAATTATAGTGAGGGTTACCGGCTGTAATATTAAATATCTCAACACCTATATCATTTAATGTGTTTATTAATTCAATTGGTTCTTTAAGATCTACTGTTAAGGGGACTATCGAATTTTGTTTTTTTTTGACTCCAAACCCATATGGATATGGTATACCATCAAATACGCCTAATCTGGTTGTTATTATGAATTCATTATTCTTCTTTCGCAATCCTTTAACTATATTTTTAAGAAAAAGAGATCTTTTCTCTAAAGGAGATCCACCATATTTGGAATCTAATCTCTTATAAGAATTTAAAAGTTCAGAAATTAGATAACCGTGGCAGGCTTTTATATCCACCCCATCAAATCCCGCTTCTTTAGCTATTAAGGCTTTTCTGATCCAGATATGTTCTAAATCTTCAAGCTCCTCATCATTAATTACCTTTCCTTCTTTTTCCGTCGTTCCTAAAGCATGATCTAATTCTTGATTATGATAAGCTCTAATTGGATATTTTTTATTGTTGTATTTCGAATATCTTCCAGAATGGTTTAATTGTAAAATGAAAATACAATTATTTGGAAAACCTAAATTATTTAACGTTTTTTTGCTTAAATTTCGCACAAGTGACAATAAGTTTCTAAATTCTTTATAATTTTTTTCTGTTAACATTAATTGATGAGGATTGGAGCGACCTTCCTCTACTATTGAAGTCGCTTCAAACCATATTAATCCTGCTCCTCCTTTAGCGTACCGCTTGTAACGTCTTAAAGTCAATTCACTGGGCGCACCATCAACTTTAGCATCAAATCCCTCCATTGGTTGAATAGATAATCTATTTGGAATTGACATCTTTCTAAACTCAAGTGGTTGCTTTAAAACTTCGATATTATTGCTCAGTGGCAAGGATAAATCTAAATCTAATATCTTTTTTCTTATGGCTTCCAAACTTTTGTAAGTAAACGGTTCAAACATAGTCAATGTAATTAGTAATTATAATTTAAAATCCTTAAGAATTCATAAACTTATAATATTATCTTGTTTGTTTCCAAGACTCAATTGAAGTAAACAAAATCTTATTTATTCCGTTATTTTATCAAACTATATATAGATTATGTTATTTATTTAAGCTTATCAGATTAAATTTGACTAATTTACGAACATGAGTGAAAATTTAGAGAAATATCAAAAAATAGGGACTTTATTGGAATTTTACTTAAGACCTCAATCATTTCCCATTGCTATTAAGCTTATTAAAAATATTTCCGAAATTCCTCCAGAATCTAAGCATCCCAAGAGAGATTTGAAGGTACAAACCTTTTTATGCCAAAATTTTAGGATGGTCCGAAGCTATGGTTGGACTCTCGCAGTGTTAGAGGAGGATTGTGTATGTAGAGTGGCAAGAATCGTATATAGATGGGATGAAATCACTGAAGATTATATTAACTTTGCTAATAAATTTGTTGTAGATCTTTATGCTCAAGATGAGGAAACTGCAGAAAAATGGGGACAACAACTTAATTATATCGACCCAAGATATATTGGATTAGTAATTTCTCCCTTAACTCGAACTAAAATTATACCTGATATTGTGCAGGTTTACTGTAATCCCGCCCAAGCTATGAGATTGATTCAAGCCTATTTATACTATAAAGGAGGGAATATGGAATTTAGTGCTTCTGGCAGGGGAGGATCATGCCATGAAGGTGTAATAAAAACTTTCATTAAGGATGAACCTCAACTCATTATATTAGGGAATGGAGATCGTGTATGGGGTGGGGCTGAGGATTCTGAGGTTATGTTTTCAATTCCTAGAAGTAATCTTGAAACTGTGATTGATGGGCTTAAAAAGACACATAACGCTGGATTAAGATATCCTATTCCCAAGTATATGAATTATCAACCAGGATTTCAACCTAAATTTCAAAAGAAAGCAATTGAGAGAGCCGAAGGAACTATTGTTAAGGAAAATTAGTAGAAATGTACCTTATACTCCTCTCATTTATAAATCTTTTCTCAAATAATAGTAACTATATGCTTTTTTCATACCCAATTTCTTATACAACTTCATAGCATGATTGTTTTCCACTTCTACTTGCAGCCAAACATACTTAGCTCTATTTAGTATAGCCCAATCAATTATTATTTTAACCATTAGCGAAGTAGCGATTCCATTTCTTCTATATTCGGGTATAACAAATAAATCAGCAATATATACATAGCCATATGGATTAAGTACACCCATTAATGTACCAACTGTTTCGTTTTGTTTTTTTGCGAGTACAAAACACTTTTTTGGAAGGATGAGTCTATTTACGATTTCATCTATAATCTCTTGTTGAGCATTGTTTCTTTGAGTAAATCTTGCCAATAAACCTGAGAATGCCTCATTTCTCACATCAGAAATTTCATAATTAAAATTACTATTTATCTTACTAATAGGAATTTCATCTATTAATGCTAATAAAGCATTAGTATGGTCTACTTCCAAATAACCTCGGTTTTTTAAAGTAATATCTAAATCTTCTGGTTCAAAATACTCATGCATAGTAAAGATACTCGGTAATCCATGTAATTTATAAGCTTTTTCAACAATCTCAATATCATCCTCAATTTGCTTTGAATCGCCAGTATAATAAATGGGAAACACTGAATTTGCGCGATAAGTCACTCCCTTATTAAATCGTAATATCCAGCCATTTAAGAAGAAATATTGCTCTGCTGGCCAAGAATTCAATAAAAACTCTTGAAATTTTTTAACTTCTTTCACTGTTAACATAACCTTCGATTTTAAAAATTAATGTAATCTCTTAAACTGATCGGTTAGTAATATAGAATCTATGATGTTAACTTAAGAAATTTGTAGGGAGTAATTTTGAGGAACATTCCTAAGAGTTTTATTAGGAAAATAAAAAAAATTGAGATTCAAAATATTTATGAAAAGATTATAAAAAAAGTAAAGTGCCGGTGGTGGGATATGAGCCCACGACCTCCAGAATACATCCGTCTGACCCATTATTTCAGTAGGATTATGAGTCTGGTGCCTATTAAGTCAACTTTCAGAATGACTTTATAACCAACTAAGCCACACCGGCTTTTTAGCCCCTGGGGGGATTTGAACCCCCGACCTTTGCCTTACCAAGGCAACGCTCTTTACAGTCTAAAACAATATTATATTAGATACCTGCTAAGCAACAAGGGCCTTATTATTTACTTTAAATGTAATAAACTTAATTTATTCTAAATTAAAAATTTTTTTCTTCTTTTAAAAAATTACATTAACAGTGTGAATCATAGCATTTTACAATTTGTTTAAACATTCGCAATTTTTAGATAAAAAAAGTATTTATACTATTTTATAAAACGAGTTTTTTACTCAAATAGAATCAAATTCAAAAAGGTTTGTATTATAATATGGTTAGATAAAAGAATCAATATTAACTTATATTAATAATTCCCCTTTTTCAGTTCACTCCATTGATAATCTAAATTACCTTCTTCCTTAAGTTTTTCCTTTTTAAGCTTGTCTAGATCAACTTTTTTCTTTTTTAAGGACTTAAACTTTCGCCTCATCTAATTTTCAAACCCAAGCTTAATTATCATTAGATTTTCTCACTTTTGGAATATAGACTTTAACTTTAGGTACACTAATTTTGGGAGTTTTAATCTTTGACACCATTTTTATGGTTTTTTCGATTATTTCAGAGCTTTTCTCAAAAAGATCTTGGAATTCGCCATATTGATGTGGATTAAAATTTGTAATTTCCTGCTCTGGGTGCTCAAAAGTTTCGGAAATTTTAGCCAATTGGGGACCAATTTTGGTGATTTCAATTTTTTCAGCAGGCTTAATATCTTTAATGCCTAAAATTTCACTTTCAATTGATTCTATATAATCTATCATTTTATACTTTTTGTTTTCGATAATCTTTTTATAATCACGCATAAAATTTTCATAAATAGAATATCGACTGAATTCCGAGTCTTGTAAAATCCATCCTGTAGAAGGGTCATAGAGCATTCCCATAATCTTGACGTCTGCTGGAAAGAATTTAGTTTCTTGAAATTTTTCTACTTGATACATGATGTTTTTAATCTCATCAACAAACGTCTTAAAAAACTTCTGAAATTCAAGAAAAACATTTGTGCCTTGACTCATAATCATTTTCAAAGAAGTAATATTCAATTTATCCTTGAGTTTCATTAGGTTAACCTTTTTCATTCCACAGTCTAGATGTCCTAAAATAATTATGCTTTTTACGTTATATTCATAAACCGCAATTAAAGCAGACCTTAGAGTATCTTTAGTATATAGATTACCTGCATTTCTTAATACAAATGCATCTCCCGGGCTTAATTGAAAAATCCGATGAATGTCAATTTTGGAATCCATACATGTTAGAAAAAGAACGGGATACTTAGGCCCTTTTCCTTTAATTTCAATAGGTTCTAAATCTTGTTTTATTTTCCATTGGTATTTATTGTTTCCCTCTATTAATTTTTCCATTATATTATCGGTCATGTTTTAAACCTCTACGGATATGACTTAAAAAATTTATATTAATTATTAAACTCCAAAAAAAAATTTTAAATTATTAATAAAAGTTATTTTTTAGCAAATGTTGAGATTATTTCCTGTACCTTTGATTTATCGCCATCTCCAAGAAAATTTTTGATCTTATCTGAATATTCAGGAAGTAGTTGTAAAAACGGAAGTATAGATTTTGCTAACGAACCGAAAGCCTCATCACCATTTCCCATAATGAACATTTTGTCTGGACTTAGGTTCTTGAATATTTCAGGTAATATATTAGTTAACTGTACTGCTAAAAACCTTTGATCTGCAGAACTCATAGCTTCAACCTGTTTCTGGAAACCTTCAGCTTGTGCTAACATTTGTTGCTTAATGCTTTCAGCTTCACCTTCTGCTTGTGCAATCAATCTCTTCTTGATTTGAGCAGCATCAGCTTCAGCTTCAATTACCTTCTTTATTCTATCACCATCCGCCTCAATTTGCTTCCTTTCTCTTTCTTGCTCGGCAATAGCTATCTCTTTCTCTTTTCTACGTAATTCAATTTCTCGTTGGACGACTTGTTCTTGTATTCCGACTTCATTCTGAACTTCTAATTCTCTTAATTGTGATTCTCTTTCTGCATCTGCTTTTGCTAATCTTGCTTTTCTAAATTCAATCGCTTGCTTTACAGCTTCCATGTTTTTCTTGAGCTCTTGTTCTACGATTATTACTTCCAAGATTTCTATTGACTCAATTATAACACCCCAATCGGCAGAAAGTTCGTGCAAATCTTTCTCAACGTGATCTATAATTTCTCTTCTCTCTCTAATTATTTTTTCTAACGGCATGTTCGCACAAGTTGTACGCATAATTGCTTCAGCAGCTCCTTTCAAAATCTTTTCAACATAGTTCTCATCTCTTGGATTCCAAGATACTGAACTAAATGCTTTTTCAGGGTCTATTACCTTCCAAATTAAAAGACCGACAATTTCTAAATTTTGATATTCATTCGAAACTACTTGATCATGCGCTTCTATTTTAGTTTGTATACTTGTTGTTGGGATAACAATATATTCATCAATTAATGGCAATAACCAGATTCTCCCACCTAAACCAGCAGATTTCACTTTACCATTCCTCAAATGAATGACGAATTGGTTAGTTTTGAACTTTCTATACCGTGCGGCTAAGAATATTATGAAAAGAAACGCGATTATAACAATAGTAACTGTTACGCCGACTCCAACTGGATTAATCTCTTGAAATAACATTTTTTTCTTTCCTCCTTTATTATTTTTAATTTTTTTCTATTTTTTTTAATTTTTATTTAGATTTTTAAATTTTTTTCTTAAATTGTTGGTATTTCTCTCTACTAATAGATGTTTATTACTTACACCAACAATATATACTTTTTCCTCCCTCTCGAAAACCTCTTCCGGTTGGAAGGGCATTACATGTAATTTTTCATATTTCATAGGGTTATCTGATGCAACTTTAATAACCCCACCACGACTATCCACTTTTAATATTACTTCACCCTGTTTTCCAAGTAGATTTTGCGTGGAAGCAATTGGATAATGCATTGATATTGCTATTTTTTTCCAAACTTTTGATATTAATTTAGTTGTTAAAATACCAGCAACAGGAGATAATATAAACATTAAAAATTTCAATTGTATTATATAATATGACGCTATTCCTGAAATCCCAAAAACTAGCAAACCAGATGATAACAATAGCATAAATGGAGCTGGCGTACTACTCTCTTGATATCGTGAATCTACTTGAAATTCTTTTGCAAGATCATGATCCACTTGCTCTAAATTATCTATATTATCATAATGGTCTAGATGATCAAGATGATCAACGTGATCAATGTGGTCCAGATGGTCTATATGGTCAATGTGATCCATGTGGTCCAGATGGTCTATATGGTCAATGTGATCCATGTGGTCCAGATGATCTATGTGATCAATGTGGTCCAGATGGTCTATATGGTCAAGATGATCCACATGGTCAATATGGTCTGTACTTTGATCATGAACGGACATTTCAGCTAAAACAAATGAGATTACGGACAATATTAAGCCTCCAATAAACAAGCCCAAACAAATGCTAAAAAAGATGTCATAAATATCCATGGTTATATTTTCACCTCAACCTAACTTTCTCAATTACATTATTTAAATGTTCTTTAGCTGTGGATAATTCAGATCGATTTAAATCTAAATCCTTTTTGTGATATTGAAACATAATTTTTTTATCCACCCCTTATATAATAATACTAGTAAGTATCCAGACACTAAAGATTAACAATATAATAATCATAATATTAAACAACACTACACGAGTTAAAGAGCGTTTACGATGCAGCTTTTTTTGGTACTTTATTGAACGGATATCTTTCCCGTGAAAACAAAATGGTTTAAAATACTTACTTTCCGTTCTACTTTCACTCTTACTCATTTTTATTTATTCCCTCTTTTTATTGAATAACCTTTTATTATTATCAACCAAAACTTTATTTTCTCTAATCGCAACCACAAAAACCTTCGCTCCTCTATCAAATACAGATTCATCATCATATGGTTTAACATGCAATTTTTCAAATTTCATTGGAGTAGTAGATTCAATCCTTATTACACCTCCTCTCTTATCCACAGGTAAAATAACTTCACCCTCAACTCCAAGCAGATTTTGGGTTGATGAAATTTTATAATATTCTGATTTTGCAATCTTTTTCCATGCTACATTTAGATATTTTGCTACAAAAAAGCCAATTAATGGTGAACCAATAAACATCAAAAATTTTAACCCTTCAATTGATATTAAATAGTAAAGGGATATCCCTGAAATGCCAAATACAAGCAAAAACGCTGATATCAGTAACATAATTGGAGCGGGGGTAGTTGAACTTCCAATTGCTTCCATATCTGTATCCACTTCCAAATCTGTGTCTACATCTATATCTGTATCCACATCAGCATCCACATCTACCTCCGCTTCCAAATCTACATCGACATCAGCTTCAACCGAGTCGAATTCCGCCCCCATGTCGTAGTCAACATCTACATCCACATCAATATCTACATCTACATCCGCATCAATATCTACATCTACATCCGCATCAATATCTACATCAACATCCACATCGACATCCACATCGACATCCACATCGACATCCGCATCAATATCAACCTCAGTATCAACTTCTTGTCCTAAAGATTGGGATTCCATCTGTGCTAAAAAGACTGAAATTATTGAAAAAATGATCCCACCAATAAACAACCCTAAACAAATACTAAAAAAAATATCATATACATCCATAATTCATACAGTTCTTTCTTTTTTTTTGAAAAATGGTAATTTCAAATTACTTGCTAACAATATTGACTTTTTATTGAATTCCTTTCCCTCTTTTTTCTTTTTATAAGTTATTAATCCCTTTTCTAAATTAAAAGAACTTTTATTAAATTAAACCAATTTTGTACCACAATGAAAGCAATACATTGAGTCCTTATCCGTTCTTGTTCCACAATAAGGACAAAAACTCTTATCTATTACTTTTTCTTCTCTCGTTTTCTCTTCAATAATTTCAATTTGCCGAGAATAATTTATTTCAGGTTTATTTAATCGAGTTCCACAGTTTTGACAGAATGATGCCCCTTGAGTTATAGAAGTACCGCACTCTCTACAATAGCCTGATTGTGGCTTTATATTCGAACTCGCATGATTACTCCTAATTAAAGTGGGTTGAGATATATTGCTTGCGGAATTCTTTACCATATAAGGATTTGTATGGTTATAATTTTGTTGGTAGTAATAACTCTCTGGTTTTCTTCTATTTTGTCTCGATCCTTGCGATGCAGCAACTGTAATTCCAATGAATATAACAAAAACAATAATTACCGGAAATATAGGAAAAATGAAAAATGTACGATTGAATCCAAAAAAGAAAAAAACCCCGAATAACATCATCATTACAAGGCCAATAAAACAGCCTATTCCTGAATTTCTACGCTGATACATCTTTTTATATTTTTATATTTACGAATATATTTTTTCTGATTATCATATATATATGTAAATATTTAAAGGTTTCGTATATATTTTTTAGCTTACTGAAATCTAGGAAATTGATTTAAAGTTGTCATAGAATGTTTTAGACTAAGCTATTTAATGATATTTAAAAATATAGAAAAATATATAAAGATAAAATGATTTATTTTCACTTGATAAAAAGCACTGCATATTTTTGTATATATCTAATAATGAATATGTATTGCTTAAAAATTAAATAAAAATAAGATGAATATTTATAAACAACAAATATGAATATAAAGATATATCAATTAATATATTTATATTGATTTGGTTTAGGAATTATCGAGGTGATTCTTATAGCAAAGAATATGGGAAATACGAATGAAACTACGAAATCTGATGAACCAGAGGCTGAAGCTAAAGAAAATCCTGTTTATGTTAAAGTAGATGAAACAACGAGGCATAAGATTGATAAATATAAAGAATTAGGTATCACGATGTCCAAACTTATTCAAGATGCTGTGACATTATATGATGATTTTTCTTCTTTGAAACCTGAAATTAAAGGAGTAATAGAGAAATATAAACAAGAAGAGGAATCTGTTATTGATTTTTTAGAGAAAGCTGTAAAATTTTATGGTGATCAGCGGGATTTAGATCGAGATTTATTCCTTCGAATGAGAGAAGAAATGAAAATGATGTTAATCGGTAAAACTACATTTAATCAATTAATAGCTGCTGCAAAAGAACCAAAAGATGCAAGAGAATTACCAATTAAACGAAATGTAGCTTTTGATTTAATAATGTGGTATAATAAGTCAAGACCTCTAAAGCATCTTACAATTGAGGAAATAATTGAGACTGTAAAGAAGATTTGGGTAGTTGCAAATTATTTTTATGTAATTGACGTTAGTCAGGAAAGTGAAGATGAATTTCATTTACTTTTCCGTCATCGCCAAGATAAAAATTATTCAGAGTATTGGTTAAATTACTTTACTGAATTATTTAATTCAAAAGAACTCGGATTTAAATGTATGATTGAAGGTCAAGCGTTTGATGAAAGTATTAGTATGACGATAAAAATAGGCTATGAAGAATAGTGTTTTTTAACATTTTTTATAAGCTAACCTACACTTGCTATCTAACTTTTGATTATCTATTTTGTCGATCATACTAAAATCCGGTATTCTACGTTTACATAAATGATTTTTTCAATAAATCTCTTATAATGATAATTTTATTAGTAATTAGAAAATCTTAATATTTCATTAACAATTAAAACTTATTTGTAATTTTATAAAGTGTATAATTTTGATATAGAAATTACGCCTCAATATTACTTAACGGAACCATCTTATGTTAGATATTATTTTAATACAACATGCAGATACAGGAATTAATCTTTTGGAGTATCGCCAAGTAAATACCCGAATGAAACTTGAACATTCGGATATCTTCAGTGGGTTCATGACTGCTATACAAAACATTACTTCTGAATTAGATATAGGGTATGTGGTCCTCATATCTACTGAAGGAAAAAAGGGCCATAACTGTATAATTATCCCAAAAAATCCTATTAATGTAATTCTATTAGTTGATCAAGAAGATCCAATCGACTTATGGAAAGAAGAGGGCAGAAAGATCGCTGATAAATTTATTGAAAGTTTCGGATTTTCATTTGACCCAAGTCAGGTACAATTATTTCAATCATTTATACCTGTTATTAAAGAGCTCTGTGCTACTAATGAATATTGCGAATAAATAAAATATAGTAGCAAATATAAAGCATAATTATAAGATAATAATATTAAATCATTTAAAATAAAAAGAATAAAAAATAAGGTAATTTATTTAGGGAAGAAAATCATCAAATGCCCAGTAATGTTCTTCTTCTTGCTGAATAATGTCTTCAAACATCTTTTTGGTTTTAATATCTCCCAGTTTCGTAGCTTCATCAATAACTTTTCGATAGAGGACAATGGCATAATTTTCAGCTTCCCTATCAAGTTTAATAAAATCATCTTCATTATTTCCAATTTCTGGAACGGGATTTATATCAGCGACAGCTTCACGATCAATTTCATAAATTCTCTCTGAAATCATTTCCATGTGTTCCATTTCTTGAAGAAATGTTTTCTTTAATATACCAGAAATTACACCCGCTTTGTTTTTTCCCGTAGCAACTTCTAGTGGAGCCTTTTTCTTACGTAGCCTTTCTAAACCATCAGCTTTTTCATGCTGAGTAGTATATTGAACAATCGCAGAAATTTCGCTTGCTAAGGCTTTATTCAATAAAGCTATATATTCTTTATTATTAAAGATTGACCTCCATTCAGATTCAGGAGTCTCTGCCAGATCAGGTTCACTTTCCATTTCATTATAATCTTGAAATTTAAGTAAATGTTCTTCTTCATCACTGTAAATTTTCATAAATAATTGCCATGTTTCCCGATCTCCAATAGCTTTAGCTGCTTCAATTATTTCGCGGTACATTGCTAATGCTTCTTCTTCCGCTTTTAAATCAAGCTTGGCAAATTCCTTCATTGTATTTCCAATTGTAATTTTTGATGGTTTCGTTGTAGCTTCTCCACCTAAGATATAAATTCGTTCTATTATTGCACCTAAATGTTTCATTTCTTGAATGGCTAATTCTTTGAGAAGTTTTCCAAATTCTTCATAAGTAGTAGTCTCTAAAAGATAATTCTCTTTAATTACTTTACGTAATAATTTCTCCATTTTAGTGTGTTGAAGCATATACTGAGCAGAAACTTGTATTTCTCTAGCCACAGCTTTATTTAAAAGGGCAATATATTCATCTGTTACTTTAACAACCATATTAGATTCCTTTTTTTAGATTTTTCATTAAATATTATTGAGATTGTATTAAAAAGTTTATTCTTAAAAATTATAGATATATAAAGTTTTTAATGATAATATCCATAATTTAGCTTATGAAATTCTTTTCACTTAATCAACTAAAATCTTATAATAATGAAATCGGACCTCTTGTTGAATTATCCTTTAATAATGAAAGTTCGGCCTTAATCTCAGAATATGGAGGCCGGTTATTAGGGTTATTTCCTCAAGAAAATATAATAAGCTTGCTTTGGGTTAATCCAAGAATAAAAGAAGTTGTTAAATCACGAGAAAGAGCTATTGGGGGTGATAGATATTGGATCAGTCCTGAACGAGAGTTTTTTTATGAAAAACCTGAAACCTGGGAAGGTTGGTTTTGTCCACCAGGCCTAGATCCCGCTATGTATGATATTTTAGATAGTAATTCTACATCATGTACACTCTCGAGTCCCCTTACAGTAAAATCTCAGGTTACTAAGCAAATATTTAGCGGAGAAATCACAAGACAGATCTCATTAATAAAAGAGCCAATAAAAACAGGTATTTCATATTGCGGGGTTGAATTTCTTGATGATTGCGTTCTATACACACCAAATCTTAAAATTAACGGGTGGTCTTTGGCATGCATCATCAGTGGAGGGGCTTCCAATCCCGGAACGGTTCTAATTCCGACTAAATCATATCCTAAACCGCTTTCTTATTTCAGAACTATACCAAGCAATAGAATAAAGGTTCAAGAAAATTATATTGCTTTCAAAATTGATGTTGAAGATATTTATAAATTAGCAGTTCGACCCAACGATATTGATTTTTCGAGAAAAGCTAAAATTGGATACATCTTAAAAGTTCCTGATTCAGATTACTTTGGCTTATTAGTTAAATTATCAGATGACATTCCAAGATCTCAAGCAGATTGTTTCGATATTGCTCGAGATAACCCAGATGGCGAGATTGGTGTAATTCAATCATATAACTCAGAATCTCCAGAAAAACCTAATGTTCTAAAATATGGAGAGATTGAACTACAACTAAGTAAATTTGAAAATATTGATAATAGTTCTCATGGAAAAGCTAAACACCAAATTATTAATTATTTTGGAACAAAGAATGAAATATTAGACGTAATAGAAAAATATTTTGGGATTATTCAACCGATCCTTTTTGGAAAAGCTTAATATGCGCTCTATTTTAATTAAAAAATATAACTCTTTCAATTAGTTATTAGGTAATAAACATGACTCAAAAAAGAAAAGTAAAATATCAACAACTAATAATCATCTTTATTATATATATAGCCTTATGGTTAGTTCTGGTACCTATGATAAAATCACCCCAATTTCCATTAAATGTGGATGTTTCTTTAAGTGAGTTTGTTCCCGCTCAAGATATATTGACAGAGCTAGCTACAATTTTTATCATTATTCTTCCACTGACTAGTATCTTAAGTCTTCTTATAGGGGGCTACATACTAACACCAATAGTAATAATATTGCATAAGCTATTCTTTAGATCCAAGAATTTTTATGGTATTCAATATGAAAGCCATCTAGAAGAAAGACGTTTTTTATCCCTTGGTTTATATCCAGTTTTAATGTCCATCAATCTGGCTTCAATTTTTAATAGACCAGAGATATGGGGCTTCCTTTTAGAGTCTAATTTAATTGCTGATATTAATAATGTTTGGAGAATCCCAGCATTGACTCGTTTTTTTGCTATGACTATCTTGTTAATGTTTACATATGGCATTTCAATTTTTCTTTTTTCACCAGTCTGGTATTTAAGGGATTCAGGTATAATTTATACCAATAAACGAAAAATAGAACAATCTCAGGAATCATTTAATTTAAGGTCTCTAGGAGATTGGTTCCAAACCTTATTGAAAAGTTATGCCGGAATTGGAGCAATCTTAACCTATATCTTTATCGTTTATCTTATCACAACAAGCTTTATAAACGAATGGGATATTGCAGTTTTAATCTTATGGTTTGGACTTCCTTTTTACTTAGTGCTTTCAATGATTCCAGCTCTGATTTTTAATGATTTGATTAAAGGACATAGGATTAATTTCACTAGAAAATTAGCTTATAAAATGGGGATAAAGGAAAAAGCGATTACATCCTTTGAATTTAAAGCGATTGAGTAAAAGATTAAGAAATATTAGAGAACATATTTCTCTAATATTCATTAGATACCCTCTATATAAAATCTCTCCGTTGAATCTAATGAACCTTGAAGGGAAATTTTATAAGATTAGTTATTCAATTTTCATATTTAAAAGAATAAGGATTGATTTTTTACATAAATATCTTGAATGAAATTTATTTATAAATTTCTTCAATTTAAAAACATTACAAAACAGAAAATAATATAAATATATTTAACGAAATCTTATAATTGCTTTCAATTTGGATATTATTGTTAATCTTCTTTAGATATTCAAACAGGATATCATTTTTGGGTTAAATAATGCGCTATAACATTATTAAAGCTTCAGAAGTATTGGAAAATCCTAGCTTTCAAGGTGTACTTGAAATTGCAAAAGAAATAATCAACCAAAATAAAGTCTTAGATACTGAAATGTTATATAACATCGCTAAAAAGAAGCTGAATATCCCCCGAAAGGGATTACTAAGCATAATCCAAACTCTCCTAAATAGAAAAATTCTGGTTGAAGGTTCTAAATATACTAGAGATACTGTTATGAAAAATCCCTTTAGAAAGATGCTTTACGATTTTATTAAAGAAAATATTGGTTCTCATTTTTCATTAATAAGAAAAGAAATTAATTTTGATGAGAAAGGAAAAATAGCAAGTCCAGGAAGACTTATATGGCATTTAGAAATGCTTTTAAAGTTTAATTTTATTAAGAAACTTAAATATAAGAATTATACTCTCTTTCTCCCTTTAAATATAAATGAGCATGAAGGAATTTTTCATTTTATATTACGTGATGAGATAAATTTAAAAATCATTAAAAAAGTATATGAATTGAAATCAATTAGAGGAGCAGAAATTTATAAGGAAATACATGAAAAAAGAGAATTAGTTTACTATAGGGTTAAAAACCTTATTGATCTTGAACTTCTTGCAATCGAAGGAGAAAATAATGAGAATATAATTATTAATCCAAAAGTATATAAACTAATTACCAAAAATTTAACAAATTCATAACGAGTGTGAATAAATTGGCTCTAAATTGGAATCCCGAAGTTATTGTTGACTTTATTGTAGCAGCAATTGGAATTATTTCAGCTATATTGACCTATATTAAACCTAAGTCAAAAAAAATACCCTCGCTATTTTTCATAAGATTAGCAATCTGGAGTATGAGTCTGATGATGTTAATTGATGGTATATCACTTCTTATCGTAAGTGAGGAACTTGGTATTCTAACTGGAATATTTGTTGTTCTGGGAACTTTGTTTTTTATAATTGGAGTTAATTACATAATGAAAGAGAGTTACTATTCATTTGGCTTTACTTTAACATTAGGAATAAGTATATTATTTATATATTTAGGTTTTCAACCTGGAGCTATAGAAACGCGAATTCAGAGTGGTTATGTAAGACTTCCATGGATTGGGCTTTATGGTGATTTAGGTCTCCTTCTTATAGGTATATTAGAAATTTATATGTTATACTGGGGAGTGAAAACTTTTCACAATGCCCCTTTCTTATTAAAAAAGGAAGCATTATTATTTTTTATTGGAATATTGTTAATCTCTCCTATTACATTTCTTTTTTATCTCCTATATATTTATGAACCAATATATATTCTTGTTTCTGATTTAACTACTTTCATAGGAATTTTAATCTTATCGGTCTCCATTATAATTGAACCAAAGCTATTCTATATTCTCCCCTTTACAGTTTATCGAATTGTAGTAAAAGATAATAGGGGAAATCCTCTGTTCGATTATGATTGGTCTGAGTCAAATGTAAGTGAAAATGTTTTCATAGGATTTATAAACGCTGTGCAGCTTATGAGTGAAGAAATTATGAATATTGGAGGCTTACTAGATATCAATCTGAAAGATGGGATTCTAATCTTACATGAATCTGAAAATATTACTGTAGGATTAGTTACGTCTAAATCCTCAAAATTACTACGAGATTCAGTTATAAAATTTACATTTGATTTTGAAGCTAAATTTCAGAAACAACTTAAAGAATCTAGTCATGATATGAAGGAATATGGAGCAGCTTTTGAATTAATTGAAAAATACTTTTCCAATTTTCCCTCGAGAATTATTCCTCATAAATCTCATCCCTTATTATTAACGGATAAACTTTTAAAATTACCTGCTAGTTTAGAATCTGATTTAAAGGTTTTATTTCCAGATGAAGAAGAATACAATTACATAAAATCAGAGATTTTCAGAGCTCCAGAAAGCAGTGCTGAGAGTTTTATATCCCTTTACAATGAGATAAAAGAAGAGCTTGAAAAAAGAGAAAAAGAGCAAAATGGAGAACCTAACAATGTCAAAATGATATAATAATACCTTAAATTAAGCCATAATTAATAATTGATTTAGTTATTAACTAAGCTTAATCATAATTAATTTTTGTTCAGGTTTTGATTATCATACCATTCTTTAACTAGGTTTTTCTTATTTATATATCTAAGAAAATTTAAGGATATCACTAATAAAATTATGTCTTCAATAAACCAAATAAGCTGATATACGGTTAGGACAGCCTCAAACTGTCTCTGGCCTATAATAATGGTACCATAATCGATTATAGGAATCAAAAGAAAATCTGGAGATTGAAGCAAAAACCAGGGATATAATAATTCAATATACTCATGAGAAGGGAGATCCAGTAATATATGAGTTAATCCTCCTAAGAGTGCTGAATAGAATGCTATAATGAAAAATCTTTTATTGAAAGGTTTTTTCTTAAGGACATCCCAATCATCAACACCAAAGAAATTTAATGGTTTATAAATAGCGCTGTCTTTCTTTGCAATCTTAGCAATGTACGGACCAATATATCTATCAAATAATATTGAAAGAATAATTGCTAATGGAACAGTCCAAATAAGTAAGCCTAAAAGACTATGTGTTATATTTCTTAATCTAAATGAAGTAAAAAGATCGATTATTACATTCATATCGGGAACGAATGCACCAAAACAAATTGCAGTACCATCGATTCTTTTTGGATATTTTATTTTAAGAAACAATCCAGGTGCTTGATGTGAAATTACTGCGCTAGGCATGTCTCAATTCCTTTTCTTTATCGTAATTGGATCAATAATACGAGATAAATATATTTTTTGATTATATTTTAAACCTGTTTAGGTCGGTCAATACCGTTAAAGTATAATTTCTCTAACATATGCTAAGACGAGTTCGATTTCTTTATTATACCGATTTTTTTTAACCAGTCTTCTTTAGAACCCCTAAATGATGGT
>Ga0180437_10001057_pt1 | contig 48605 bp, 84 predicted proteins | sample SS_ome_4_FD_132410 | JGI IMG/M metagenome (GOLD analysis project Ga0180437, IMG submission 132410) | Hypersaline lake sediment archaeal communities from the Salton Sea, California, USA - SS_3_D_1 metaG | ecosystem: Environmental > Aquatic > Non-marine Saline and Alkaline > Hypersaline >... | reverse complement strand
GCCTGTACGAAGGGCGATGATTGTTCGCACACTGACGTTTGGTTGGATGATACGAGTAACGATGAGAAGAGGGGTTGACCGATGAACGTGATTGTAATACGTGAGTACGTGCGGGAGCCTAAGACGAATCAGAAGCCTTTCCGGATTGTGATGGTTGCAGAGACGCCGATGGGCGAATCGATGATTAGTCCGATTGTGACGATTGAGGGGTACGCTGACGGTAATCCGTACGGTGTCTATGGCGACGCTGTTGCCAAGTTTACCGGTCGTAAGGCTCTTGACTGTAACATCACCGTTGCCGAATGTACGAGTGGTGACCTTCATAGGTGGTGTGATGATTGAGTTCAGCTGGCGCACGTGTATGCTTGGCGCCCGTTGTGCCAGGTTCGACTGCTGGACCGATCGTCCGGGCATGCTCGCCTATGTCTCTCGTGACGGTTTTGTGTTCTTCGAGTATCCTTGGGATATGGAGGCTTGTAACGATGAAAACGCTTGAACGTTCTGCAATCTACAAATTGGCGATGGCTGATCAAATGCAGGAAATAGTGGTTGATCAGCTTGCGCAAGACAAACAGGTTACGCATGATACGTGCAATGCGGTGAAAGAATTCGTTCATGACGAAAGTGTGCATTCGCTGCTTAGGTCGATTATGTCACTCGGTTGGCATGTAGCTGTTGCGTCGCTTGAACGGAAAGCGTTGACTCTAAGCGATTTGGAGGGTTGAAACGATGGCAGGGATTTACCGTGCTGACATCTATTGTGACGATTGTATCGACCAAGCCAAAGACTCCATTGCTGACGTCATGTGGCATGATCGGGCTCTTTCCGTTACGCCGGATGGTGAGCGTGTTTCCGAGTTTGCGTCCTGCAAGGCGCTGAACGACTATCTGCGTGGGATGGATGAGCGCACGTATGACAGTGATGAGTATCCGAAGTGGTGTAGCGATGATGAGGAAAGTGACTGTCCTCAGCATTGTGGTAATCATGAGGACTGTGTCAACTGTGAGCAAACTCCCGACGGTTTCAAGTATGGCTGCTTTCTCGGTAATGACCTTACCAGCGCTGGTGCCGAATATGTCAAGGAAACCGTCCAGACCGACCTGCGGGAGGGTTATGACGATTCGGTGGCTGTTATGGTCTGGAAGCCTTTCTACGATTACATTGACTATGAGGAAGAGGGCGACGAATGACGCCTGTGCCGGAAATAAGGGAAATGCCGAGAAATAGGTATATCATGACTACTCAGTTTCGAGGGTTCATGTGTGCTGTGTGGCCTGGTCGGCTTCAACTCGTGTTACCGAATGACAGGGACCTACCACGTGCGCTGGTGAGACTGGTTTGGGGGAAGATACGGGATGACACCACTGGCCGCGATTCTCTGGCATGAAACACGTGCGCGACTTGATCAAGTCATAACGTATGGGGAGGCGCCACTGATTGGCGCTGAGCTGCTGGTCGGAGAGGTGGACGAGATTATATGGATTCTGCTGGAGCTGGACGATGACATCGGTTAAAACAGTCGCACGACATAGGTTGACTTCGACAGTAATCACGCCTGTGTGACCATTAAAGGTCGCAAAAGGTATAGGAATCGCGACAATGAATCCACTACCCGTGACAAAGATGCTGAATGAGCAGGTTGCTCCGGTGGTGCGGATTAGCTTCCACCGTCGAGTGGTGCGTGATGCGTTTCAGCTGTCAATACTGTCAACACCGATACCAGTCGGATTATCGTCAAATCTGGTCCAAGAGGTGCGGGTGGCGGTGTGGATAGGTGCCGGACGGCGGAATATGGCTAAATTGAGCGTAGACGAGCGCAAACAGGGCTAGGGGGCTCCAACTACCTTTGGAGGGCTTTGCGCTCGCTGGCGCTCGTAAGAGGTGCCTTTTTTACCGGATGAACGATATTCTATCCCGTCGACGTTGACGTTCTTCGGGCGACAGATTAGGAATTCGGTAGGGTTTCATGATTGCAGCGACTGAATCGAATGTGTCGGTTGGGAGGGAAATGTTCATCCCGTCGTCGCCATCCTGCTCGATTCTGGCGCCTGGGAGAGCTAGAAGGGCTTTGCGGCGGGGTCCCTTTATGTCGATTGAAACACCGATTCGCCCGGGGCCGTAGCAATACATGTGTCCGGCTTTGCCGATGAAAGGGATGATTTGGTTTTGGATGTTCCGACTGAGCGGGATTTCCATTTTAACACGATAACGACCATCTGAGAGGGTTTTGAGGTTTGGAAGCATAGTTTGATTCTCCTAGTGTAAAACCTTCATTGTACCACCAATCGGGAGTGGTGTCAAACATGAAAGTGTGGTTGGGATTATGACGCCTTTGCGGGATGTGCTGAATCCAGACGTATTCGAGCAGCTGGCGATGAGCTGTATTACGGATTGGGAGCCTTGGGCGGATTGGGCCCTTCGTGATGAGCCCTTTGGTGAGCTGGTGCGGGTCATAGGGGTGGGTCTATTTGAGCCTAGCCCTAGGCGCCATAACCAGAATCAGGAATGAAAAGCGCGCTGGCGTTTCTGGGAGGACCGGCATGACACGAACACCCCGCACGACCATGACAAGCGTCAAAGATGACTTGCTTCCGTCTGACTTTGCCGTTCATCTTCATTCGGATGAAACGTTTGATGACGAGTGGGTGGATTGGCTCATCACTGTGCATCTTGCCGATTGTGACGGCGAGGATATTCAACTCCTCGTGGAAAATGCAATCTTTTCACTGGACAACTAGGCGGGGCGGCGTAGACTTGAGTAGTTCCAACACAACACGCACCCGATCGGGAATTCACCATGTCCAGCTATGAAGACTATTGCAACGAGTATGCCATCTTTGGCGATCCCGAGCGGGATCATTATGAGCATGAGTTTAACGCCCAGTTCGATCGGTTCGACGGTTGGGATTGTGGCGACCCTGCGGCTGATGTTGAGGGTGACGGTCCGTGCGACCATGGCAACGTTGGCGGTTGTGACTACTGTGAGCAATTGGCGAACGATGAGGAAGCCGCGTTCCATGCGGCGTATCTCGAACGACAGGCTTGGCCTGATGACGTGCCGTTTTGATGGTTGAATTGATTGTAGCGCTATTGTTAATTAGTAGCGCTTATCTCCACGGGGCGGGCGGCGGCGTGTCCGCCTAAGTTAGCGTGTTCGTCGGCGACGCGAGTTTCCCCCGCTCGCCCGGTTCCGCCAGTCGGAAGAATCCGGAGAACCGGAAGAACCCGGAGAATCCGGAGAACCGGAAGAACCCAACCACGTGTGGTGGGGCTCATATGAAGCCTACCACGTAGAACCGTTTTGTCAAACCGGAATTATTTCCCTTGACTTGCTTGTGGTGTGAACTAAGCTTTCAATAGTTCAACGCGCACGACAGGGGAAACACGATGCTAACAACGAACAAAGAACGGGTTCGGTCGAGTTGTCAATTGCGGGATGACGTGGCCAAGCTATCGTCCGGGCGCTATTACGAAACCAAAGGGGCCTTTATCAACGCACTAACGGAGGTTCTCGACGCGCACGGATTACAACTTGAAACATGGGCGAATTGTCCGGGTGATGAGGGTCGTGCGACTTGGTTGCTTTCTCACGATGGTGTCGAGATTGACACTTGTGCGTTTTGTACGTGGTTTCGTATGCCAAGCGGTCGGTATGAATTCATTATCTACTTGACTTGATTGCGGTGCGACGTAAACTTGAATAGTTCAAGGCAACACGCACGCAAACAGGGGAAACGCAATGCACATCGAAACCAAAAGCCTTCCGTCATCCGTCCAAAGTCGACTCCGCGCCCGTGGTTACAACAAACGCGACGTCGCGATTGAAGTAGCCGAAACCGTTTGCCCTCTCGATTGTGGGTCGGATGGACAACGCGGGTATTGTGACATTATCGACTTGGAAAGCGGCGCGGTTGTGCGCGAGTTTAACGGGTCGTGGGGCGGCGCGAACATGTTCAACCCGGCAAATCGAGTCGATCTTGATAGTGCGGATTATCCGATTCCAGCCAATGCGTTGGTGATTAAGGGATCGGCTGGATACCGAAACTATGCCACAATAATCGTTGGCGTGGCCAATGCGCCTGCGTTGCTTCCATCGCCTGTTGACTTGTCGGAACGGGAAAAGCGCATTCTGGCAACCATCCGCTCGACCAAAGGAGGGCAGTATCGCAAGTCGGCATTGGATGCGATGAACGTTGTCGGTCCGGAACTGGACTCGCTTGCCGATCGGGGGTTCCTCAAAATCAACAAAGCTGGCGCAGTCCGCATAACCACATCGGGAAAGAATGCTTGTTCCGGAATTCGGGTATTTTGACTTGACCTAGCACCGGTGCGGGCTACATTTGAGTAGTTCAGGAACGAAACGCAAACAGGGGAAACAAAATGACCAGTCTTATCAACTTTGTCCGCCAGAACGGGTTCGACGCTTGGGTGGATGGTGACAAGCTTGCAATCGACGTAGGAGGTTCGGTAGTGCTTGTCGCACCTAACCTTCGCGACGTCCGCGCACAAGTCGACGCGCTACGGAATGCGGGATATTGACCAATGGCGGATGGAAAACGCAAGCGCCGCCATTCAAGCAATGAGGCGCGACGACGGTGGTATGCTTTGCACCGGTCGCGCCGCTTCATGCGGAGATTTGGGAAATGACGATTCTTAGGAGTTTCAAACGGGGCGCTTGGGAATCGCACATTGTGCAAACAGATACGGGGCTTCGGGTCCGACTCGACCATCCAAACGGATTCAACACCGATTGGCCAATCCACTATGGGGGCGACACCTACGGCTATGATATGTGGAATCCGCCACGGGATGCGCGTCGAGCTACTCGCGCCGCATTCAAAGTTTTGGAATCCGAGAAATAATCCTTGACTTGCTTGCGGTGCGACGTATCCTTTAATAGTTCAGGAACGCGACGCAAACAGGGGAAACACGATGAGAACCGCAAAACGCCTAATTGAAAACCGCTTCGGCAGCCGATCGGATATCGACAACGAGTATTGCGAAGGCTCGCGCACGCTGCGCGACATACTCGAAACAATCGTTCATAACGATTTGAAGGGTGACATCGGTGAGGCCGACTTCTGGCGCGGGGAATTGTCGACTTTATTTCCTCATTTCCAAGAATCCATTTGACTTGCTTGCGGTGCGACGTAGACTTGAATAGTTCAAGGCAACACGCAAACAGGGGAAACACAATGATCGAGACACTCGCCAACGCGCCGCTTGACTTGCTTGTAGTCGCTTTGGGTGGATTCATCGGATTCTGCTGGCACTACACCACAAACGTCTGCTCACGACAGTATTGCAGCTAGCTCAGGGGAATTGCAATGTTTGAATCGCTCACGACGGATGCGGATGTTCTGTCACATGTCACGGGTTCACTGGCTATGCTGGGTGCCGGGCTTGGCTGGCTTGTGATGTTTGTGCGGGCTGTGAGGTATTGAGGCGTTGAATAGGTTCGGTACTTTAGTGTATATATTTGTATTTTAGCGCCTGACTTTCAATATGAATAATTAAAATAAAACATACAGGTAATGTAATCACCTCATCGTTTACTCGTAAAAGTCGATTTGACCCCTGTATACGTGCATATCCGCACCGGGTCATGGGTCCGCCATCACCATGCGATCGACTCGTGAAACCGCTTCGATCCCACCAACTGTACCCCTCCAACGGGTGGAGTGTATTAAAATGATACACTTCTGGCTTACCCCTCCAATGGGTGGTGTGTATTAAAATGATACACTTCTGTCGTCATTCTGACTACACCCTACAACCTGCCCAACCTGCATAATTGGACGCGTGGAGGGGTGTGGAGCCGCGCCGTCACAACCGGAAAGTTCCTAAGAATCTGGAAAATGCCTACAGGCGAGAGAACCCCACCAGGCGCTCACACATTCTACAATCCACCCCACCACACCACTCCGCACCACCCATCCACATCCCCAACTCAGCCCAACCCCACCAATCCTCCAACCCCTGCCACCCATGATAACCAGCACACGTGGTGCGGGTGGCGCCACCCTCCAGCTCAGGATAATCACCACCACCCGTCTCACTCTCCAACTCAGGATAACCCGCACCACGTGTGCAAGCCTCCAAGTCGGTATGATTGGAATGATCGGATATGCCGTGGTGCGGGTGATGGTTGTGCGGGTGATGATGGATGGAGCGGTGGGGTCGAGCTGGAGGGTAGGTGTGGTTGTGTGGGTAAGTGGGGTGGGTCTAATTGTGCGGGTTATACCGGTGGTAGGGGTTATATCCTCGCCATGCCCTTTCGACACTGGCGGGTCAATCTGAGAAGTAGCCGACGCGTCGCAGGTCAGAGGGCGCCGCGCGTCGCAAACGGTGCGCTACCACCCCCCCCCCACGCGTGCAAGGCATCAAAGAGACGGAGCGGCATCAAAGAGACGGAGCGGCATCAAAGAGACGGAGCGGCAGTCGGCAGCCGCCAGCGTATCGCCAGCTCATCGGCAATAGGATCGACCGTAGCTAAGAAGAAGCGGATGGGTAACCGTCCCCACACCACATTCCGGCACCCAGTGGAACCCCGTGTCCACAGCCACTCCTGAATCTGGATCGCCGGGGTCGTGTAGATGGCTGCTCGGAGTGGGGTCATCTTTTATCTCCACGTAGAGTTGGTAGGGTGACGCGTCGTTGGAACGCGGGCGCGTGGTGGGTTTTCATAGATGGAGTCATCGATCCACCCCATAATGATCAATCACCAACCTGATTCCGAACCTGATCCACAACCTGATTCCGAACCTGATTCCAAACCTGCGCCCGAACCTGATCCTTAATTGGCGTCATAATTCTTCCCTAATCTGATCCAGTACCACATCTGATACCAAATATGATCCCAAATCCGATACCCCATCTCCGCATGAAGCTGATTCCAAACCTGATTCCAAACCAGGGACCCAACCTGCTTCTGAACATGGACCCGAACCGACTTCTGAACATTATTCCAAACCTGACTCTTCATAGGCGTCAGACCCATTGGAAAGCCTCCTGAAGAACGTACCCACTCCAAACCGCCTCCACCTCCTGCGGACAGCTATGGAAATGACACAAGGCGCCCACGGCTCTCGATACGTTAGGCACCGCGAACTGCCAGCGGTAACAGTAGCTACACACATCATCAACCATCTCACGTCGCAAAGGTGTCATAGTAATTCCCTAACCTGATCCCTAACCTGATTCCCAACCCGATCCCTAACCTGATTCCGAACCTGATTCCGAACCTGTTTCCAAACCTGTTTCCAAACCTGATTCCGAACCTGATCCCAAACCTGATTAAAACCCGATTCAAAACCTGATCCCAAACCTGATTTCTAAGTGGCGTCATTCCTGACCTCCCATCTGATAGAAAGAATGAGCGGCAGCATCACTTCTGGCCGCACCGACCTCACCAAATCGTTGAGTGGATGAGTCCCTTTGCCCAACGCAGTGAACGAGCCCTGAAATATGTTCGTTCGAATCACGTCAATCAATGGTATCATAACCACTCTCGCACGGACACGTATACCCGAAACATCACCTGACTAAACAACCCAGCCGTGCCACGCGTGTCAAATGGGACCATGCTCCCCGTCAGACTCCCACACTTGAAATCAGTTCCCATGAACAGTTCAGCTAATGGTGTAATTCCTCATCTCCTCACGAACGAAGTTGCGAGTTTGCCCCATCAACCCGTCACCCATCTCAACAAACTGTTGAACCGGGACATGGACCGTATCCTGGATCAAATCCCAACTCCGTCCCCAGAGCCGGTCACACATCTCTTTTCGAAGCGGCGTCATCGTTGATCCCCAACCCGATCCCAACCCGATCCCAAACCTGATCCAAAACCTGATTCCAAACCTGATCCCGCACCTGATCCCGCACCTGATCCCGCACCTGATCCCAAACCTGATCCCTAACCCGATTCCAAACCCGATTCCAAACCTGCGCCCGAACCTGATCCCCAACCTGATCCCCAACCTGCGCCCGAACCTGATCCCCAACCCGAACCTGATCCCAAACCCGATTCAAAACCTGATCCTTAATTGGCGTCATCGTTGCTCCCCAACCTGATCCCTAACCTGATCCCAAACCTGATCCCTAACCTGATCCCAAACCTGATCCCCAACCCGATTCCAAACCCGATTCCAAACCCGATCCCCAACCTGATTCCAAACCTGATTCCGAACCTGATTCCAAACCTGATTCCGAACCTGATTCCAAACCTGATTCCAAACCTGATCCTTAATTGGCGTCATAGTTGCGCCCCAACCTGATCCCAAACCTGATTCCGAACCTGATCCCAAACATGATCCCAAACCTGATCCCAAACCTGATTCCAAACCTGATCCCGCACCTGATCCCGCACCTGATCCCAAACCCGATTCAAAACCTGATCCCAAACCTGATCCTTAATTGGCGTCATAGTTGCGCCCCAACCTGATCCCTAACCTGATTCCGAACCTGATCCCAAACCTGATTCCAAACCTGATTCCAAACCTGATTCCAAACCTGATTTCTAAGAGGCGTCATAGTGACTCCTTGATCCACGCACGAAGTAAGTTTCGCGCCCTCGTGACAGTCCAGAAATCTAACCGCTCGCTTACCGACACTCGCAGTCCCCGACTCGTCCGTTTATCCACGAAGACGTGAAGCCACTCCCAGACGTACCGTCGCATTATCGATTTCAATGGCGTCATAGTGCCCCCTGAGTAAGCATCTCGATAACACCGCGCATCAAAGCATCCTGAGTAAATACCACCCATGCAAGTGACGCGATCCACTCGGGCAGATGCGTCGCAATCAGCGGGCGCCTATTGTATGGGCGGCACTCACGGTAAAGTGGTGTCATACTGTCTCCCTCACGGCATTCGCTATCGGAATAATGAGTCGAGGAATCCTCACCCACGGCTTCTGCCACTCGCGATGCTCGGGCGCCACGCAAACCATGAGAGCCCACATACGCTTCCCCACATCGTAATACACTATCCGTTTCAATGGTGTCATGTTGAATCCTTAATGGTCTCGACAAGGAACGCGAACCCAACCGGTTTCAATACGGACAGTACCTCTCCAAGTGACTTCAGCGTGTAGCGTCTTTGAGGTCCCCACAGGCGGTGGTGCATGTCTTCCCAAACGTGTTCGCGGATTTCAAGTTTGATCGAAGTCATTATAATGGCTCCTTCACCTGGTGCCGTACTGGGATGATCACCACATTCAACATAAAACGCCATGCCTTCCCGCGAGTCGCCTTCCACACGCAGGCGGAGATGTTATCATTGACTAACTCCTGCACGGAATCCATGGCTTGGTACTGAGCAGCTCGGCAAACACTGTCAACCAGAGGTGTCATGGTAATGTCTCTTTGATTTCCTGCCTGATGTGATCACGAGTTCCAAGCCAAAGCCTCACCCACAGCTCCTCTCGAATAACGAGCCACACGAGGTCGAACGTAAAGGACGCAACACGATTGTCGAGGCAAGTATTAGCCTGTGGGGCTATACCTGATCGGGTCGCCTCTTTCAAAGGTGTCATCGCCATGGTCCTTTTACCAGGTCTTGAATCGATATGAACGTATGCCTAAGTGGTCTCCGTAACTTTTGATGAACAATCCTAGAGCGGAAGGATGCCACCACGCAGTCCCACGCTTTACCTCGCATTTGACTGCTTACAAAGAACTTCACTGGTGTCATGTGATCCCCTCCAACAGGTCATAAACCTCGACCCAGATCACGTCTTTCAACCAGTCCCTCATCAACACAGCGACCGCAGTAGGGACTTGACAACGAGTCCGTACAGGTTGTGACGCCTGTTTCCACACTCGGTGCGCTGATCGTGACCACACACAGTCTCGCAAGTCGTTACGAAGATCAGTCATCTATTACCTGTTTCACAAATGCGGACACTATATTGACCCTATGCGGAGCCATCCAATCATGGATTGAATGTTTCAACAATGATTCACATGGTATCCGCGTCCACAACGGACCAGCGACCCGCCACCAGATTTCATCTCGAAGGGGTGCCACGTAAGTCCTCCGTTAACATTCTGCTATCTACTTCGAGTCGGACAGCCCGTATTGAAGCTGGCACCCGGTCTATCCACCTATTCCAACAACCAGGTGGGAACACACTGCTGACCCGTATTCGACCAACGGTCTGATGAAGTGGCGTCATACCGAGTCCCTCACACTTTCAATCAGCTCGGTCATGGTCTTCCACAACGGAGCATCGAGTTGCACGTAGGCTTTGCACGTGAGTTCAAACTTCGACAGGTTGTGCCAATTCGTACACACGTCAAGTGGGCGTGAACGGAGTTTCCATTTCATCGGCGTCACACCAATCTCCTGGGTAGAAGTCGAAAACCCATAGTAACCGATCCTCGATCTGTCGGCGGGGTGTCGCACTCACACGAGTCATGACGATGTCATATGACACCTCGTCAGGCTCCCTCAACAATTGATTCCTTACTGTCTGCATAGGCGGCGGATTTCACTCTCAGTATCTGTTGGTTGTAGACCATCTGAAGCCCGTGCCCTTCACTGGTCAGCCAGTACGTGAGCCCCAGCCCCTTCATCACAGACGAGGACCTGTGAATACCGAAGCCCGAACGGAGGAGCGGTCTTGTGGCGAAGAGCGGTCGAATGGAAGTCATATCGTGTCTCTCGTAGTCATAATCAGTTCACGTGTCAGGTCGAGGAACTGGACTGTTTGTGGATACCATCCGAATACTAGGAACCCAGGCACATTATTGTTCACGTCGATGCTGTGTTTGATTGCGTTTCGAATACGTGAGTAGAGTGGCGTCATCTTAATTTTCGCGAGAAGCCAGACGTGCCTCTTCCTTCGCAGCAAATGTTATGTTTCTCATTCCTTCCAAATACAGCTTCTGCGATGAACTTTCTGCCTCATCGAGTTGACGCTGTTTGAAACTCCAGGCCATACATCGTCGCATCACACTAACGTATAAGTTCGGAATCACGGACTGCATCACCTATGCTCCAAGTGATAGGAAAGAGTTCGTCATCCCAAACCTCCGTGTACCGGTCCCCATCCCTGTTGACATCAACTGCCATAAATGTCCTGCCAAGGCCAAGGATGCGACACCCTTGGTGGTAGACTTCTGGTCGAAAGGTTACACACAATGGTGTCATGGTAAACAAAGGGCTCCCCGAAGGGAGCCCACCCTTTCCACTACGTCTCAGCTCAGCCCTCTCGGCTCAGTCGGCGACGTTGCGAACTTCTTCCGTTATATGATCCGTCTCGCGGATAATACCCGAGTCGTACTCGTCCGGAGGAAGTGTGACCGCGTTGTGCTCTTGGTGAGTCAACGTGGCGCCTTCCGGCTTGGAGACGGCGAAGAAGTCTTCGTGGACTTCGACTTCGTCAATATCGATCCCGTGGTAATGTCCGGTGACTTCACCGTGAGCAAGGATCAACGCTTTCTTGCTCTTGTCTACTTCTGGAGTCATGATACTCTCCTACTGTTGCGAACGGTGATAAAGGGCTACCGTTCTCAGCCCACATGTGGATCAGGTAAGAATCTTGGGCCTCGGCTTCAGACTCGTTGCATTCTTCGGGAAGATGCAGACATCCCCTTGCTGAAACCAGTCCTTGCCGTTCTCGGCGTCGACCGGGATGCGCCGCATGTTGTCCGGCTTCCGGAAGTGGAGTGCTTCGTCGATCGTCGTACACTCAACCCCGACACCCTCGACGTGCCACAAGTCTGGAACACTCGGGTTCTTCATCTTCAAGTACGGCTTGGGTCCTTCCGTCTCGAACATCGCCTGAAGGTCGACGAGTTCGTAGTTCTCTTCCTTATCGAGAACGATCGGATTGGAGATTACGACCAGTCGCTCCATCCCTATCTTACGGATGGCTTCGGCACGGACTTGGGCATTTGTGATGCTCAAGACCTGCTGCCCAGTGATATCCTCGATCGGAGTCGTCACCAGCCACTCGGGAACGCGGACGCCGTTGAGAGCCCACACCGCGAAGCCATCACGGTAGAGAATGGCAGGTCCATCCTCGTTGTGCAACTGACCTTCGTTGAAGTGAATCTCAAGTGGACGCTCTTGGATGAACACCACCTCTTTGTATGGCGCCCACCAACCACAGGTTCGCGAGACTTCCAGGAGCCCCTCAATGATCGCCAGCTCGTCGAAGCCGACTTCCTTCCAGAAGAAGTTGTAGAACTGCAACCAGTAGATGTCGTGGCACCCATAAATTTGGTGCTCAAAGAGAGTCGACCGTGACAGCCCACACTTGTGCTCATCGGAGAACTGCTTCTGTTTGTCGACGCAGTCCGTGGGTGATTGCGCGAAGATGAAGGTCTCCGGGCATTCGATATCAACCTTCTCGTACGCGAGGCGGACGGCGGTGATTGCCTTCTCTCTGTCGACGTCGGCGGTGCTAAGACCGATGTCCAAGGCTTCTTGGAAGTAAACATCAAGTTGAGCGGTTTGTTCCGGGGTCAGTTCTTCGATCATCATAGTCTCCGAAGGAAAGGGTTATTGTAACACTCAAGTATACACTATGAGCGTCGGTTGTCAAATCAAGATTCCAAAGATTTCAAATATTTGATTTCAGCTAAGGTGAGGGTGATCACGAGAGCCAGGTCTTTGCCTAAGCACTTGGTGCTCGGGAACATGGTGTCAAGCGTGAAGACACCCTTTTGCTGTGACAGTTGCCAATCAAAGCCCAGTTCGCGGGCTTGTGTCACGAGGCGTTCGATGTTCACGCTGACCTCGCCTTGTCGATCACCATTTCGATTGTGGCTGGGACGGCGTAAGCAGCGAATCCAATTAACAGCAACGTCAAAGTATCCAGCCCCTCGCAAATTGTGTTCCCAGCCACCATTCCGCTCACACAGTAGAAGGCTCTCATCGTAGTTTCTCCAAATAGGTTTGAATCGATATCGGGACGCTGACGGACATCGCCAGTAGAAGTACATGTATCGAATGAGGTTCGGACAGAGAGGGCGCGAATAACCAGTAGGTACAATTCACGCCCCAACACCAGTAAAAGAGGTTCAGCCGCACTCAAATGCCTCCATGACAGACTCAACGGTTCCATCCACCACGCACCGAGCGCCAGTGAATGCAATCGTAACTTGTGCCAGGTCGGGGCTGGTCAAGAACAAGAAGTCCCGGTTGACCATTGTGTCCAGACCGGTCGGCGTCTTGAATCGAACGTGGAATCCACTGTCTTCCAATGTGGCCATCATCGCGTCGTACGTCAGCCCGCCTGTGCAGGGCAGGCCCACACCATCCATCAAGGCAACAGTGTAGTCTTTCTCGAACGGCGCCTTCGACAAGAAGGCAATCTTCTCAGGTCGAACAATTATTTGGAACTGAGGTGTGTCGAATTTGATCATTCGTCTCTCCATTGTGACTTCTTTCCTTTGGTTGTCATAGGGCACTTACCAAACATACCCTCCAGAATCGCGTGTGTCAAGTGCCACGCACCACGTTTCCTTGGCCAGTGCGTCAACTCGTGGTGCAAATCCACCTCTTCATCTACCAGGTGTGCCCTGTACTGCCCTGTCTCTGCGTTGAGGAAGGGTGTCGTGTTCGCTATTTCCAGAGTGCCTAGCGTTCGACGACGCCTCTCGTCGCCGAACGGGACCATTTCCAGGGTTACTCGGAGCATAGCTCGGGGACTCCTTTAGCCAGCACTCGGATCGGGAGTGTACCACTTGGGGAAGTACAGGCTTCGGCGATGCTGCAATTCATTCGTTTCATACGTGAGTCGGGGTCCGACCCAGACATGAACTCGATCGCGCGGCTGATATCGCGAGGTTGGCACTGTATCACCGACACTGGAATCCACTTCCCCGCTTGATTCTTCTTTTGGAACTGAAACGTTTCCATTGGGGACCTTTCTGATCTTGTTGACGCGTTCAACTGTGATGTAAAGCGTATCGACTCCGTTGGTCGCCACAAGCGTCCCAACATATTTCCCATTGTATGTCACAGGTCCTCCTGAGTCACCACCCCGCGCACCTGCCCCGGCGACAAACCTAAGACCCGATTGACCCTTGGCAGCCGTAGGGCTCGGGATACAGTCCGAGAGCGTGCCTGTGATCGATGCTGGGATGCCAAACCCATAGCCATGGATTGTGAGCGACTCGTCGTCGCATGGCGTCTCACCCAGAACGGCTGGCGTGCGATCGGTTTTATCGATTTGGACAATTGCGATGTCCCAAATCTTGTCTTCGCGGATGACTTTGCCGGTCGTCCACTCCCAATCGGTAAACATGATCAGGACCTTGTTCTCCTTGCGGTCGCGAACCACATGGTGATTCGTCACTATCTCCGTGGGCGAGATCAGCGTACCGCTGCCTTGCGAGTCACAGACCGGGCTGCCGCCCTTGTCATCGACGAAGACACGGACACAGAAGTCAGGAGGCGCGCCACAAGCCGATGAGCACACGAAATGCCCAACAATCGACATACCAACGATGTACAGACAAACACAACCAAGTAAAATCAACCAACGTTTCACGGCATCGTCTCCTCAAGAACCCACTCTATGGCCTCGTAGTCCGGGTAGACATGAAACGGGCCACGCTTACTTACAAATGTACCATTCTTTTCCTGCTCTGTCAAATCGGTTGCCCAATTCTTTCCAATTTCATGAAGCATCTCGTGGACTTGCGACGCGTGCTTCCCATGGAGCTGCTTCTGCGAGAAGAACGAACTCGCGAACATCGAGAGGGAATTACGCTTCCAGTCCAAACCTCTCCAGAGGAAATAGTTGGCCACCTCTTCCTTCGGGATGTTGAAGCACCGCGCGTCGAACGTGGCGCCCGACGGGTACTTCGTGGCAGCCTCCGGGTACACGATCGCCTTGTTAAAGGCTCGCGTCACTATGGAGGCGGCATTGCTGCATATCTTAGGCACGCTATAATTGAACCACGCGTCCGTCTGGAGTGTGTCGTAGTCCGTCAACACCACGCTGATCTCATCACTCTGGGTGTAGGCCAGCTTGGCGCCTTGGGCGTCCGCCAAGAGTTCCTTGGTAGCATGCACCATCGCGTTGATGAGGCGTTGATCGAAGGGACGATCGAAGCCACGCGTGAATGTGTGGAAGGCGCGCCCGTCTATCCGGATGATGACCGGCGTCCTCCGCGTGAGGCAGAACTTCGCACGGCTCTCGTAGTTCTCTTTCATCCTGTCGCCAAGGTCTTTCATGATCGCTCCTCTGCAAGGTTTCTCTGAAACTCGTGATAGAACTCTGGCAAATCATGACCCTTCCGAGCCATCAGCCGCTCAATAACCTCCTGCCCACTGAAGGGGCGCCACTCGCCGGTCAGACGAGCCGCATTGTCAGGACCAACGTCCATACTGCGTCGTTCTGGCCATGTTGTGTCGAGGGTGTCTTCTCGTTGCGCATGTGTATGTCCATAACAATGCAGCGACCCACGGTGGCTCAAGTCCCAGAACGCGTTCGGGAAGTGACTCATAAAGACGCGCACTCCGTTCATCTTGGTCATTCTTTGTCGATAGCAGGACCCTCCGAAGACCTTCCGGCACTTGTTCTCGTTGTCGTGGTTGCCCAATATAAGTTCAACGTGCCTACAACGTATCTGTTGACGCCAGTAACCAGGGCGGTGCCACGCGAAGTCTCCAAGGATGAACAACCGGTCCGCCCTCATGACCCTTGAGTTGATCGCGTCGAGGATGTGTTCGTTCCAATGGTCGACGGACTCGAACGGGCGCCCACCCAGATTGATGAGTCGCTCGTGCTCGAAGTGCAGATCGGACGTAAACCATGTGTTCATAGGGCATCCTTGATGCTGCTGTGAAGTAGATCGAATTGATAGATGCAATCAAGCCTTACTCCAAGCACGACCTGACGCCGGATAGCATTGTCTTCCTCCCCGAGACCTTTCGAGACCATGTCACAGGTCTTGTCCCAAACCTCGTACCGAATCTGCATCTTACAAGGTGTCATGATCGTAGGAACTTCAACGTGTTCATTACATTGTTGAGCTGCGTCGAGACATTCCCGAACCGTTCGGTGAACTCGCGTAGCATGTACATGTCCTCGCCATGGACTTCCAGGTCTGCGACCTCATTGACCAATTGCTCGACGAATTCATTCTGAATCTGAGCCAGCTTGTCGAATGCGAGTCCGCACTGCTTGGACAGGTAGGGGTTCGCCAGCTTCCACTCCGCCGCCGTATCCTGCTGCTGTTTCTGCTGCCGTATGGCTCGGAGTTCCTTGAGCATCTCGGTGAACAACGCGTCCATCCTCTGCTCCCATGACACACGTAGACGGGGATCATTTATCGTCATTGGGTTCACCTTTCAGGAATTCAAAGGGTCCGGAGTGCCCAGCTTGCAGAAAGGCAACCCGCGTTAAGTTAATCGAGACTGCACCACAGCGTGCGCATTGTAATCGATCCTTTGATCGATACACGTCCTTGGCGCGGACATACTCCGCAACTGTGCAAACTTCACATTTCATAGGTATACCCACGCTTTAACTGGAAAGTGGACAGTGACATGTCCGTGCGAACCATACACTGTCTGCCCAACCAGCAGGGGAGTACCCAGCCCCTCTAGCACCGGATAAAATGCACCAACATCAATCCCGTCTTCGTCCATCCACCGTAAGCGCCGCTTTACGATGTTGATGGTCGGCATGAAACACATGTGCATAGTGAGTGAGGATTTCCCATCAATGATCGTGACTTTGTAGACGTCAATAGTCTTGTCTTGTAAGTGTGTCAAGGAGGCTCTCCAATATTGCTGCGGCGGACATGTCGTCGTCCACTTGATCCAACAGGGATTGGTAAAATGACATGAGTTGTGGAAACGTCATCGCATTGACGGGCGGACTCAACGGGTCTCGTTGAATCTTCACGAACTGGAACGACAGGTTCAGTCCGTCATGTTCAGGTGTCGGTGGGTTGATCCATGGCATCTAGGAATCCCTCCAATTCGACTGCGAGGATTGATTCGATGTCCGGCTTGACACCGAGCCAGCGTGTTTGGTCCTTCACGATGATCGCAAACCGACCATCAAATGTCATGACTCCACTGACATTGGAGACCATGAGGACCTTCCGGATCGGCTCCGGAGGGACAGGAAGCGAGCCTTGGATGACTTCTACCTTCCCAACGCCAGCCCGAGGCTTGTTGAATACCAACCAATCACCCATATTGTGGCGTGGCGTTGTTGTCAGGACCTTCTTGTCCCCAATATCCATTTCGTTCCACTGGAATTCAATTACCATGCTTTCTCTGCCTTGATCTGTCGGAGGATTTCGATTGCGGTCGCGATGGTGATGTTCTTCTGTGCCTTGTCAACACCAAAGCCAACCCTATGCCCGCCCTTACTAATCGGCAAGACAGCCCGGCATGCTGTCTCAACATCATCGATCGCGGACATTAGCCGGTTGTAGTACGTTGACACGAGGTCATCTTTCAGTTCTGCGCAGACCTTGCGTAGTTGCTCGATCTCAGCAGCACACGTAGGTGTCCCTTGTCTTTTGTAAACAGGTGCTTTGGCGCGTGCCATAGTGCCTCCTAGTAAGGGGTTGAGTCGTCCCAATCGTCATTGAAGAAGTCATCGGGCATGTCATCGTCGTCGAGTCCGAGCAGATCATCGTCCGGATCAACGTCGATCTCCAAGCCCCAATCGTACTCATCGTAGACGTCATCATCAAAGTCTTCGTCTTGTGGCCAGGTTGCCATTTGTCTTCTCCTGTGACTAGAAATACTTCTGATACCACTAGCTTACCACACAAACCACGTCGATGCAAGTGGGAAAACGGCTTATTTGATGCTTATTTTGACTATTTTGGGGAAAATGACGATTATTCGGATATTCTGGCTTACTTTTGGGCACCAACTTCGTATAATGAGGATAGTAGGAGTGAAATTCATGAAACATGAACAAGTACCAGCCGATTCCCCAGACCGCTGCCAGGGGGTAGCACCGGCGACCGGCAGCCAATGTAGCAACCGCGCCACCCTTGACGGGAGGTGCGATGCGTGCCGCGCTGTCGACCCGGTAGAGCGAGAGCACACGGACTGGCTAACGCAACAGTACAAGAAAGCCGTCCGTTCCAAGATCAATCCTGGGGCTGAAATCGATCTACTCCGGGAGGACGTTCTTACGATCCGCGCACTCATTGCGGCTCGCCGCGACATGATCGAAGACTCGGACACCTTCCGAGAGCACTCGGGTCATCTGTCAACTCTAATGACCAAAGCTGAGAAACTCATCCGCACGCTAGTTGAACTCGAACGTCAGAACGACCAGCTTCTCAACAAGGATGCTTTGCTCGTATGGGCGACCAGCATCCATAAGATTGTCCTCGATAAGATCGAAGGGCGCTTTGAGGGTTGGGAAGACGTAGGCGATGAATTAGGCACGCTCCTCGCCGAATCAATTGTGCATGTCAAGAACCCCGAGTAAGGAGAAACCATGGTAGAAACACCCCGACGCAAGGGCCTTCTGAGGTCGAAGACGTTTTGGGCGAACCTTTTGGGCGGCGTCGTCAGTGTTGGCGCAGTCCTGGTCGAGAGCCCCTTTGTGATGAGCAACCCTCAACTGGTTGCGTACTTCGCAACTGGGATGGCTGTCCTCAACGTCATGTTGCGACTCGTATCGTCCGATGAGGTAACCGTCACCGGTAACTGATCATTGACTAATCAATCCACTAACACGAAGCGGCAACGGGGACCAGCGGGTCCCCTTGCCCAGCTCGTCCGAGAACGCCATGATTCCAGTAAACCTTCAACAGCATCTGCGTGGGATTCGAGGCGTCGGGACGGATACGCGAGTTTTGAATGTGGGCCAGATCATCCGACGCCAGCCCGACACAAAGCTACCACAACAACCAAACAGCCCCGTACAAGACGTACAAAGGGCAATCCAAAGTCGCAACCGTCTGCTCTGATATGCAGCTGTGGGAAACAGATCAAGTATGCCCACGAGACACGGTGCGAGGACTGTTACGCCGACGACCAGGTGAAGTACCACGGTCGAGATCAATCGGCAACCATTTATTGGTAAGGGGAGACTATGATTAGGTACATCTTGTGTACTGCTGTGTTCTTGATGACGACCACGACCGGCGCCGACGACTTTCCGGCAATCGACTACAGCCCATCGGCTGTGTTCAATGATCCGGAAGAGGCAACGGAAGGGACGCCACAAGTGATTGTTGATGCGCCCGACTCGGTGTTCATCGGCGACATGATTGTGATTGACTTAAGCGACAGCATTGGCAACGGGTTCGATCTTCGCATCATCCCCGAACCTTCGGTTGTCCGCGTCTTCAACGAAGGACGAATCATCACTGCCTCCACTGGCGACAAACCGATTGAGTACCTGTTCATCTTCTCGTGTGCGATTGCCGACAAGTCTGATGTAAAGACCAAAGTCATCCGCGTCGAGCAGCGAACACCGCCCGCGCCGCCCAAACCACCGAAGCCTCCGAAGCCGCCGACGCCTCCGAAGCCTCCGGTGGAGCCGGACAGCCTTCTCGGACGCGTAATCACGTGGTGTGAAGACGTGCAGTCCCCGACGGCGCGCGACGATGCGTTGAAACTCCAACAGTCATTCAGCACCCTAGCGATGGTAATTGAGAGTGGCGCGTTCTCCGATGTCGCACAGATCATGTCCGCGACAAAGGAATCGAATGCTGACGCTCTTGGCGCCAACAAAGTACACTGGGACCCGTTCCTCGATAAACTCGCCGAGGAGCTACGAACAATGTTTGACGCAGGTCAGCTTCCGACAATCGAGTCCCACTCCAAAGTGTGGACGACGGTGTCGAAGGGACTGCAACAGTTTGCTGATCGTGAGGAGGTGAAATAGCCTTCTGACCGAGTAGAGGAGAGGGTTATGGATCGCAGATCGTTTTTAAGCCTTGCTGGTGGCACACTCGTCGCTGGCGCAATGTCCCCCGGGCAGTTACTTGCAGAGGCAACGCGATCCAAGAAACCGATTGATGGCGGCTGGCGACCCGGACCAGCCAAGCACCGACCCGAGTTCGCAACATTCAACTACGCTTTGCAGCGGACAGGTCGACGGAAGCTTGCTCTCTTATGGAAATACCTGGAGCGAGCAACAAAAGCCCCGCTCGTGCCGCATGATCAAAAGATCGGCGACTGCGTGAGCCAGGCGTACGGACTCGGGATTGACGTCCTGACGTGCGTGCAGATGTACTCGCTTCGCCGCTTGGAGCGGTGGGCGGGTAAAGCCGCGACCGAAGTGATTCACGCTGGTGCGAGAGTTCAGATTGCTGGCGGTAACCTCCCCTTCAGGGATGGCTGTGCAGGGGAATGGGCAGCCGATTGGTGTATGCACTACGGTAGTCTGCTCCGCCAAGCCTACGGTGACTTCGACTTCACAACATACGATGGACTGAAAGCCCGCGCATGGGCGCACAAGTGCAACGAATGCACGACGTGGGGCGGCGGCGTCCCGGAGGAATTGATTTCACTGTGCAAGGAGCACCCAGTCAGGACAGCTGCCGTTGTCAAGACATGGGACGAAGCCTGTGACGCCACGTCGAATGGGTACCCAATCATCCTGTGTTCGGATCAGGGGTTCTCGAACGAACGCGATGAGGACGGCTTTGCAAAGCCCATCAGCGAGAAGTGGTACCACGCGATGCTCCTGGCAGGGACGGACACCCTGAGCCGACGCCACGGTGGCTTGGTCATCAACTCCTGGGGTAAGAAGTGGATCAAAGGTCCGAAGCGTTGGAATCAGCCCGATGGCTCGTTCTGGGTAGACCCAGACACAATTGAATACATGCTGAGCTTTGGCGACAGTTACGCCATCTCAAACTACAGAGGCTATCCTCGACGCAGTCGGCTCGACTACGTTTGGTAAGGGGAGACACATGAGACTTGCATTACTATTGATCGCCATTCTGGCGCAACAGGGGTTGACACATGAGACTAGTTCCGCGAATGAGACTGTGGGTTCGGTTCCAAGCCTGGTTGATTGGAGTTTGGCGGGCGATGTGTGGCAAGAGACCCGTCGATTGGCAAGACGAAATCAACGCTGCTGTCGACCTAGCCAACGAAGCACTCGACCTACGGACGAGACAAGCGTTGGAGCGGCTGGAACGAGCACCAGTGAAACCGAAGCCTGTCCCGGAACCTGCCCAGCCCAGTCCGCCGAGTGGACCCGAGAAGGACAAGGATGGGACAGTGTCGGACCGCGTCTTTATGGAAGCACTCCGACGGAGACGCGAGAGGCGGCAAATAGGAAAGTTCGAACTGTAGACCACGACGTCCCGCCCATCGTTGATATGGATGGGAATTATGCTGTACTCTTGACCGGTGATGGCTGCATCCATTGCAAACGGATGTACCCAATCGTTCAAGAACTCAGGGATGCAGGCTACAAAGTCTACGTGTTTAGCACCTCGGATTACCCAGAGATCAAAGCCCAAATCACAGCGTTGGACAAAGACGCCCGCCCGATTGGCAGTGGCATTCCTTGGTTTGTTATCCGAAGCGAAGGGGAGACGGTCAAGGTGTTCCGAGGCTTCACCCCGATGGAGCGAATCAAACCACACATGAAGAAGCCAGTGGTTGTTGTCCCGGATGACCCCACACCCAGACCTGACTATGATCTCTGATGTGTTGTCCAAAGAATTCAGTATCGATCCTGACCCAGATCAAGAACGCGACAGTCGCGTATGCAACTTGGGTCGCCGCAGGAATGCCCAAGCGGTCGCCGACATTGATTGCGGCTCTGTTTGACTTCTGCACAAAGTGCCCAAGCAACCGGTACCAGCGTATCTCAGCCGAGCGAGGTAAGTGTCTCGAATGTGGCTGCTTCCTGAAGCGGGTACCAGGCGGCTTAAACAAACTAGAACTTGTCAGTGAGGGTTGTCCACGAAGGCATTGGCCCCCACAACTAACTGGAATTCCCGATGACGTGTAAAGGCTGCAATCAGAAAGGCAACCCACTCAGCGGGACGGGAGACTATTACATGGCAGAACGCATCCACGTTGAACTACCCGTTAGCGAGTATGTCACTCGACTCGAACTCTACCACGGCGACCCTGATGTCCCCGAGCGTTCGAGCGAACAGTGGCCAGGAACCGAATCCATCAAAGTCAAGCTTCCTGACCATGTGCCGCTCGAAGAGTGCCTCATCGTCGTCAAGACGATTGGGAATGACGGGCAAGAGATTGGCAATCCGTACCAATGGAAAGACGGTAAGCTCGGACCCTATAACCCCGAGACTGACCGCTGGACGCCAAAGGAGCCCGCTGGCAAACGTGTGTATGTTAAAGATGAAGAAGGGTTGCCCGCCCCAACCTATGTCGAGTCGGATGCAGAGCCCGCGCCCGAGACCGTCGTTGAGCCCTCGCCCGAGACCGTCGTTGAGCCCGCGCCCGAGACCGTCGTTGAGCCCGAGACAACGCTCTGGACAACGAAACAGTTCTCGCCCGACGAAGTGATCGTACATGAGGGATCGCCCAGGGCCTACGTAGCCGACACGCCCGCCCCAGGCGAAGTGCTCGACTACGAACCCGAGGTGGACGAGCCAGTCGACGAATTAACTGCCATGGAGCAGATTGCCGAAGAGACCCGCGCGTTCTACGACATGGAAGAGCGTCCGTACATGGCTCCCGAGAAGAAAGTGATGTTTCCAAGCCCGGAACCGGATGTGAAGTACGGGCTCAAGGAATTACAAGAAGATGTCAAGGACGACGAGCCTGAGAACGATGAGCCCGAACGTCCGCAACCCAGCGACGAATAAATGCCAATTGATCTCACAGACGTACAAGAAGCCATCCGCTCTGGATTCAAGTCCAGGACACTCACCACCTGCTCTCGATGGGCGGTGGCGAGGCGGGTGATGGGAGTGCCTTTCCCGGGACCATTCAGTTTCAAGTATCATCCCTGGGCACGCGGAGTCCACGACTCCACGGCACACCAGAACGTGGCGATGAAGGCGGCACAAACAGGGTTGACGGAAGTGTGCATCAACCGCGCCTTCTTCACACTCGACGTGCTCAAACGAGATGTCTTGTATGTGTTGCCAACGACGGTCAACGCAGGTGACTTCTCAAAGGGTCGATTCGGACCGGCCCTGACGCACAGCCAGTACCTGAAGAACCTCTTCACAAACACGAACAGCGAGAAGCTGAAACAAACTCACCATGGCACCACCCTGTACATCAGAGGAAGCCGTGGCGATAGCAACCTGAAGTCGATCCCTGTCTCGGACCTGATCCTTGACGAAGTCGACGAAATGGACCAGAGTCAAATCTGGTTAGCCTTTGAGCGGTTGTCGGGGCAATTAGAGAAGCACATTTGGGCTATCTCGACACCGACGATACCTGATCACGGAGTCAGTCTCCTTTACGACGAAAGCAGCCAAGAACACTTCGTTTTCGAATGCCCTTGTTGCTCGCGAATGACTGAACTGATCTGGCCAGACTGTATGGAGATCATCGGAGAGGGCGTGAGCGACCCAAGATGTCACGAGTCCTATCTGAAATGCAAGGAGTGTGGTGGGAAGCTGAATCACGAAGACAAGCCGAACTTCCTCAACAAGGCGAAGTGGGTTCCGATGAATCCCGACGCCAACATGGACAACCGAGGATTCCACATCAATCAGCTGTACAGCTTCACTGTCACCCCGGGCGAGATTGTAATTGCCCACCTCCGTGGGATGGGCGACGAAGGAGCCGAGGCTGAGTTCCACAAATCGAAGCTCGGCAAGCCGTTCGTGCCAGAAGGCGGGCAGATCATCGATGGTCAAATCGATAACTGCATTCGAGGGCACTCGAAGAACGACATGCCGCCAATCCAGAGTGAAGCTGCTCATAGACGCATGATCACGATGGGTGTGGATCAAGGCAACTGGTTACATGTAGTGGTGATTGAATGGTTCTTCGAAGCGTTTGGACCAGATTTGAATGCAGTCGCCATCGGCAAGATGTTGTGGTTCGGCAAGTTCAACGTGCAAGCCGACAACGGATGGGGCAGGCTCCGCGAGATGATGCGGACGTGGCAAGTAATGCACTGTGTGGTCGACGCCGACCCCAACACGCACGACGCCAGACAGTTCGCACGGTCCTTCCCGGGTTATGTCACGCTGTGCCGCTACCGCCGAGGAGTGCCGCAGAAAGAAGTGGCAGTGACGGAGATGGACGACATGCGAACGGAAGTCGCAACAGTAGATCGAACAAGTTGGCTCGACATCACCCTGGGTCGCTACAAGACAGCTGAACCACGGATGCTCTTGCCAAGAGACATCAACATCGAGATGAGGGACCATCTCAAGACGCTTGTGCGTACGTACAAGAAGGACGAGAATGATAACCCGGTCGCAACGTACTTGAAGCCAGGGAACAGAGCTGACCACTATGCTCATTCCTTGAACTACGCTGAGATTGCATTACCATTCGCAGCGAGTTATGTGCGTGGAACCGATATCCGGACTTTCTTATGATGAAAACGTGTACGCTATGTGGTGAAACTAAGTCTTTCGAGGAGTTCATGCGTAACAAGCGGATGAAATCGGGACGGGGACCACGTTGCCGAACTTGCAACAATATGTACGTACGTGACTACTACAAAAAGAATCGACACAAACAACGTGCAGCGAATATAAAAAGCAAGTATGGGATCACCATTGCAGACTATGACACCATGCTGGCCAAACAAGGTTATGGATGTGCGATCTGTGGGGCAAAGAAACCAGGTGGAAAGCAGAAAGCATTTTACATTGATCATGACCATCAAACGGGTGAGGTACGTGGGCTCCTATGGAATCGGTGTAACCATGGGTTGGGGCTCTTTCGAGATGGGACTGAGTTGTTGTACAACGCAATCTCGTACTTAAACAGTGGGGAGGGCTCATAATGCCAACCAACCTAACGACAAAGCGTCGGATTATCGATGCGCGCCACCCTGCCTATCTCACAGATCAAGGCATGTGGAGAAAGTGGAGATATACGTACCGAGGCGGAGATGAGTTCGTCGAAGAGTACATGACAAAGATCGACCGTCAAGAGGATGCCCTTGACTTCCAGGCGCGGAAGGACATGGCACCCGCTCCGACGTTTGCCAAAGCAGCCGTCAACGACGTTCGAAACAGTATCTTCCAACGGATGCACTCGATTGTCCGTCGCGACGGTAGTGCCTCGTATCACCGTGCCGTAGCCGGGCTGGATAACGGCGTTGACCTTCGTGGTAGCACAATGAATGGGTTCTTCGGGAAAGATGTCCTGACCGAACTACTCGTGATGGGGCGATGTGGTTTGTATGTGGACAGCCCAGATATTCGTCGTGATGATGGATCACTCCCAACCCTCGCTGATATTCGAGCCGCCAACTTCCGACCTTACATCTACATGTACCAGGTCGAAGACATCCTGTCATGGAGACTGTCGAGACCAGAAGACCCGAGTGAATTCCAGTCCATCTTACTACGTGACACGTGTCTCGACTACGATGATGCGACGCTCCTACCGATCCAAACGTTTGAGCGGTACCGCCTCTTGTGGATCGATCCTGTTGACGGTCTCGTTCGCTTGCAGTTCTTCGATGAGAATGGCGACACAGTGAATGCGAACGGCGACATTGTTACCGAACCACGCGTGCTGAACTTGAACCGCATCCCGTTCATCATGCCGGACATCGGCGACAGCCTTCTGAGAGATGTGTACCGTCACCAGATCGCTCTCATGAACATGTCATCCCGCGACGTGGCGTTTGCATACAAAGTCAACTTCCCGTTCCTCTCGCAGCAAGAAGACCTGCGAGCGGTCGGCGACCACCTGAAACACAATGTCAACCCAGACGGCACAGCCGAAGCGGGTGGGCAGCACACGCACCTAAAGGAAATGAAGATCGGGCTTGAGCACGGCATCAAGTACGACCGCAATACAGACCGACCTGGGTTTATCCACCCGTCAAGTGAACCCCTACTGGGCTCCATGAAGCTTCAAGAGAAGCTGGAAGCCAACATCCGACAACTCATCAACCTCGCGGTTGTGAATACAGCGGCGCCCCGTCAGTCGGCGGCATCGAAGTCGTTCGACAACCAAGGTTTGGAAGCGGGTCTTTCATTCATTGGGCTGGTGCTCGAACAAACAGAGCAGCGTGTTGCTGACTTCTGGGCCAGCTACGAGAGCGTTGAAGTCGCCGCGCGTAACATTGCAGTCATCAAGTACCCCGAGCGGTACGCCCTCCGCAGCGACCAAGAACGAATCGACGAAGCGGCTGGTCTTGTTGACCTGATCAAGCAAACACCGTCTTCCACCGCCCGCAAGGAACTGTGGAAGACGATCATCACTGTCCTCCTGGGCGGTAAGATCAGCGTCGATGACATGAACACAATCTTCCGAGAGATCGAGACAGCTGCGTTTACGACAAGTGATCCGGACGTCATCTTCGAGGCGTTGGAACGTGGAGCCGTTGGTGAAGTCACCGCTAACCTGGCACTCGGGTTCGAGGGTGAAGAAGAAGTGAAGAAAGCAAGGATCGACCACGCGGACCGACTCGCACGTATCGCAGAAGCACAAAGCAGTAAAGACGACGGTGAGGACGACAACCTAGCCGCACGGGGGCTGAAGGACTTCGATGATGGGAGTGGTGGCGCCTCGAAGGAGCGAGAGGAAGCGAATAACCCAGACCTCCAAGCTGATAGGAAGAAGCGTGTACGAGGTAAGGGCAAGCGAACGGAGAATAAGTAATGGCTATCAATGAGACCTACTACGGAACGCTCGCCGAAGCCGAAGACTACTTCGCATCGCGCCTGCATGAACATGCGTGGACGAATGCGGTACCTACCGACAGAACAAAGGCGTTGATCGCCGCAACAAGAATCATCGACTACTTGAACTTCAAAGGTGACAAGGCTACGGTCTACACCTTGATCAATACAACGAACTCGTGTAATGCGTGCAGCTCAGAGGGTGCCCTGGATGAGGGGTGTATAACGATTGCGGAATTACAAGCAGCAAATCTCGCACAGCCGCTCGCATTCCCACGAGGACAAGACACAGTAGTGCCCGAAGACATTCGACGGGCCTGCTATGAAATCGCTCATTCATTGTTGGATGGCGTAGATGTTGAGATCGAACTTGAGAACCTCGGTATCTCCAGTATGGGCATCGCCTCCGCGAGAGCCACGTACAACCGAAGCCAAGTGCCGATCGAGCATCTTATTAACATGGTTCCCAACGCACTTGCGTGGAGAATACTCAAACCTTTCATCCGAGACAATGACGCAATCAAGATTCGTCGAGTCTCATAGCTACCAGCATCCTAAACCTGCCTTAGAGGATGAACACCTGGGTACTCGCAGGGTAAAAAGAGGAAAGACATGTATTTGAATCCGGTCGTTTCACTGTACGAGGGAGAATCAACTGACGCCGACGTAGCCGCCGCACAAGCCGCGCTACAGAAGACAGCTGCCGATGCCGCAGCCGCAGCAGCCCAGCAGCAAGACAAAGTCTTCACGCAAGAGCAGTTGAACCAGTACGTTCAAGAACGACTCGCAAAGGACCGGAAAGCCCGACAGGAAGAGTTCAAGAAGATCGAGAAGGACTATCAAAACCTCCTCGCATCGAAGGGACTCACAGAATCAGAACGCGATTCACTCACAGAGCGGCTTGAAGAACTCCAACGTCAGAACCGGACGAAGGAAGAACAAGCCAAAGTCGAAAAGCGTGAGATTCGAGAACAGTACGAGAACAAGCTCAAAGAACTGGAGAAGCGAGCACAGGACTACGAGAACCGCTACACCAGGTCAACAATCGAACGAGCGTTGACAGATGCGGCGAGCAAGCACGGTGCTTATAAAGCATCCCAGATTGTAACGATATTGGAGAAGCACACCAAGTTGGTGCCCCCAGTTGACGAGAAGGGGAATCCGATCGACGGTGAGCTTGTCCCGAGAGTAGACTTGCCAGATGTGAATGAAGCTGGCGAAGCTTACATCTCCAACCGAACCCCCGATGACGCCGTCGAGCGTCTGAAAGTTATTGACCCCAACCTATTTCTTGCGAATGTGGCTGCGGGCGTTGGCGGGGCTTCCACTACCGGTGGTGTCACACCGGGTGCCAACGGGGAAATCGATATTTCTAAGCTGACACCCGAGCAGTACCAGGAATTGAGACGCAAGGACCCAGCCAAAGTGGGTCGCGCCCGAAGGGCTTTTCAATAGTCGGGGTTGAACTTTGACAGACCTGCACCCACGCGGTGCGTAACCCTACCTTATGGAGAAATAAGGACATGACTACTTACTTGAATCCCGTCGTTTCGTTGTACGCGAATGACAATGACGCACTTATCCCGGAGCACTGGGCCAACGAGGGTCTGATGATCCTGACAGAGAACATGGTGATGGCCAACTTGGTCCACCGTGACTTCGAGGATATGGTAGCCAGCTATGGTGACGTTGTGAATACACGTCGACCTGGTGAGTTCGGCATCCGTCGACGTGACGATGCGACAGCCGTTGTGGCACAAGATGCGGTAGCGACAAACGTTGCGGTTCCGCTGAACCAGTATTTCTACGAGCACTTCGTCATCAAAGACGGAGAGGCTTCGAAGTCGTTCCAGGACCTCGTCGAGATGTACTTGGAACCTGCGATGATCTCGATTGCCAACGGTATCGATCGTGTTCTCTTGGGTCAAGTCCATGAGTTCCTCGCGAACACCGTCGGTGGCTTGGGTCTGTTGTCCAGCACAACGTCTTACGACACAGTGTTGGCGGCACGCCAGAAGCTGATCGAGAACAAGGCTGGCGCCGCTGGGCGTAACCTTGTTGTGAGTCCCTCCGGTGAAACCGCCCTCTTGAAGGACCAGACATTCGTGACTGCCGACAAGAAGGGTGACGACGGCACGGCTCTTCGTGAAGCCAGCCTCGGTCGTATCCTTGGTATGAACACCTGGATGGACCAGAACACGCCTCTCGTCGTGGCGACGACAGCGGACACCGCTTCGACCACAACGACAGCTGTTGAGCCTGCTGGCGAGACCAACATTGCCGTGACGAACACGACTGGCGTAACCGTCGGTTGTTTCACAACGATTGTTGGCGACGAGCAGCCCCGTTACATCACAGCCACTGGTGCTGGTCCCGATGTGACATTGGATGCAGGTCTCGTAAGTGGTACCGCCTCCGGTGCCGCGATCACGTACTACAAGGCTTGTGCGATCAAGAACGCTGCTGGTTACGCCGCTGGTGAAGGTAAGCAGATTCTGGTCGATGGCTACACCGCTGGTAAGTACCCGCGCGTCGGGCAACTGTTGGCTATCGGTGTAGGTGCGGCTCGCCGGACCTACACAGTGATCGAGTCTTGGGACGGTGGGGCGAGCGATCGCTACCTGCTCCTTGACCGACCTCTGGAAGTTGCCGTGATCAACAACCAGGCTTGCTTCCCAGGCCCAGCTGGCGGTTACAACTTCTGCTTCCATCGCGAAGCTCTGGCTCTCGTGACACGTCCCCTGGCTCTGCCCGCGTCGAACCTTGGCGTCCGTGCATTCCAAGCGGTCTACAAGGATGTACCGATGCGAATTGCGATGCAGTATGACATCGCTTCCGCTGGTACAAAGGTGACTTTGGACATGCTCGCTGGTGTCCAGACCCTCGACACCAATCTCGGTGTGGTGATGCTTGGCTAATCAACTAGTCGGCTGCCCTCCCCGATCAATCGGGGAGGGCGCTGGCTGTTTATGGAGCGGGAAGATGACGGATAAGGACACCATCCAGGAGTTGTTGAAAGCGCAAGCCGAGCAGCACGTGAAGGTTGCGACGATCGAGACAACTTGTAAGGAAATCAGAGACAGTTTACTAGGCAACGGTAAGCCGGGGCTCTTAACACGGATGGCATTGCTAGAAGACAAAGACAGAATCCGTGGGAAGTTCCTGTGGATCGTTGTGACCGCTGTTGCTGCCTTGGGAGCGGAAACAGCACTAACCCTTCTCAAATGAGGACCTCAACATGCCAGCTGAATTCAAAGACACCGTGGCGTCGCCGCTCAAGCATGGGCATAAGGCTGTAGGGACTACCGCCGTGCAACTTGTTTCCACTAATCCACAAACGATGCAAAAGGGCGTTCTATTGCGAGCCAACTCTGCAAATGCTGCTGACGTGTGGGTTGGAGTGGGTTCGAATGTAACTGCCGACTCCGCAGAGAGTACCGGTGGCATGCCTTTACCGGCTGGGGCATCGATGCTAGTCCCGACCGATGACGCGACAAAGATATGGCTGATTTCTACAGCCGCGACACAAGACATTGCTTGGATCGGAGCATAACACATGAGATGGACGCTCGGTTATCCAAATCAGAGGGGGTTCGTTGGTTGGGGCTTTAATTGTTACTATGGCGTTGAAAGTGAGGATATCGTGACTGGTGAAGTCCGTGCGTACTGTGGGAGTGCCGCCCCGAGCGGGTGGGTCCTTTGTGATGGGTCAAGTTATGCGACCGCTGACAAACCCGATCTTTTTAGTATAATCGGGTACACTTACGGCGGGTCTGGCGCAAACTTCAATGTACCTGATTTCCAAGGACGGATGTTAATTGGAGCTGGGTCGGGCGCAGGGTTAACAGCACGGTCTCGCGGGGATTCCAGCGGCGCTGAGAAGATCACCGACGTGCCTGAGCACAACCATGACATTGAATGTAATTCAAATGTTAGTGATCCAAATACGGATACAGACCCTCTTGACCGTTACTGCGCGAACTCAGACGCTACTGGAGAGGACTTGTATGCAGACACGCCAACAGGGAATATGGGGCCAACTGAAAACACGGGCACAGCTGGTGGTGTTGATGTAATGAACCCGTTTGGTGTCGTCAACTTCATCATCAAAGAGTGATCATCTACCTACGATGATACAAACCGGAGTGATCGGAGCATAGTATGGGTTGGGAATACACAAGTCCAGGTGGCGGAGCAGGTGGCGGTGGAGTCACTATCGGCGATACAGTCGGTGGTGTGGCTGTCAACGATGCCGTTCTATATGTCGACTCTAGTGGGAACGTTGCAAACTCTGCCAACTTCAAATGGGCTGGTGGTGTTGAGATTATACCACCTGGGACAACAGACATCCCTATCTCAATCAGTGTACCAGCACTCCAGTCGGGTGTCATACTGTACACAGAAAACGATAGTGTACAGACTGCCACTATAAATGCGAAAGGACAATTTACACATAACGTCGCTGGGCTTACGAACGAGGCATTTGGTACTGGTGCGTTGTCAGCGATAACGACAGGTCAATTCAACACAGGAATTGGCTACCAGGCGTTATTTAAGAATGAGGATGGGAACTACAACTTTGGTATTGGACATCGAGCCCTCCGTGAAAACATTGATGGCGACTATAATGTTGCTGTTGGGTCCGATGCCATGTATAACAACACGAGCGGCAACCAGAACGTTGGAATTGGTTACATTTCACTAACCAATAACCTGACGGGACTAAGAAATGTAGCTGTCGGGGGTTACTCATTAACTGCGAGTCAATCTGGTAATGATAACACCGCGATAGGTGGATATGCACTCGCCGGTTTGATCATTGGATCAAATAACGTAGCAGTCGGTTACCGAGCTGGGTACTCTAATACTGGTTCAGGAAGTGTATTTGTCGGTTTTAACGCTGGCTTTAATGAAACAAGCAGCAACAAACTCTACATCGCCAATAGTAGCACGGCGACACCTCTCATTGGTGGTGACTTCTCTGGAGAGACTGTTAATATACAAGGCGCGACAACTATAACAGCACCAACCATCTCCCAAGAGCCACTTCGATTAGTGGCGGGTGGTACACAGGCAGCAGACATGTTTGTGACCGAGGTTGGTGGTGCCGTATGTGCATCAATAACTGAGGAAGGAAACTTCACAAACTCACGTGGGAAAGCTGGATGTGAGTTCTTTGGCTCCCTTGCTGGCTCATTGGCTCCAACAGGGGCGGCAAATACTGGTGTTGGTTGGGCGGCGTTGAATTTGGTCTCAGCAGGTCTCAATAACACAGGGGTGGGTTACCATGCCTTGGCCTCCGTAACTACCGGGGATTACAATACCGCTGTTGGCATGAATGCACTTGAAAAGACAACGGGTAACAACAATACCGGACTAGGGTACCGAGCTGGACAAAACATTGTCGGGGGTATTAACAATACCTTTGTTGGCGGCGAGGCTGGCGCTTCCATCGTTTCGACTTCGAATAACACGGCAGTCGGATATGATGCTCTCCCAGTCAGTACCTCATCGGTGGCGTCGACAGCGATTGGGATGCGTTCTCTTTGGAAGAATACCAGTGGATCATTCAACACAGCCCTTGGGGCGGGCGCTGGCGAGAACAATGTGAGCGGGGCGAGCAATGTCTTTTTAGGCTACCAAGCTGGGTACAATGAGACAGGTTCCAACAAACTTTATATCTCCAACAGCAACACAGCGACCCCACTCATACACGGTGACTTCTCGACAGATGTTTTAACCATCAATGGAACACAGACAATTACGAATGCCGCCAGTGATGGCCTGACGATACGAAGCACAGGCACGGGCTCCAGATCGGGTCTTGTTTGTGACAATGATGGTTCAGTTCAGTTTCAATTCTTTATGGGCGGAAGTCTCCACGGAGTGTATCCGAACAAGGCGGCTCTTGTCCTTGATGATGGTGTGCCATTAGTAATCGCGCACACATCCGCAACGCCCCGTTTCTCCGTTGATGAAGATGGGAATGTTCTTGTTGGAACAATAACACAACCCTCCGCTAACAGCGGAGACATGCTCATATTTAAGGCCAAGTCAAGCACACCCACCATGGGCACAGACACTGCGGGCATCTTTGGTGAGAGTGATGGTGGAAATGTCCGAATGAAGGCTATCGATGAGGATGGAGTCGAGAAATACCTTACGGGCGCCTACGGCGAGATAAGGGCGGAGAGTAATGCCACGACTACCACATTCTCAGATTCGTCAACAGACTTCAGTAACAAAGTTCAAATAGTAATCTTTGACACAAACGGAATATCAAGAGGGACAACACCTGACCACACAAACGACCATATTACAATCGATGAGGATGGCGATTATAACCTGAGAGCAGATGTGTCCTTCTCGGGTGGGAATAGTAATACACTGTCATTCGCAATCTTCAAGAACAACGGGGCAACACAATTAACAACTCGCGCCACGAGGAAATTAGGCACAGGGGGTGATGTTGGAAATGCTGGAATTAGTGGGCAAGCCACACTCTCGGCAACGGACACAGTTGAATTGTGGATTCAAAATGAATTAAACACTACTGCCATCACAGTAGAAGATGTAACCCTCAGTATTTCTAAAATCTAGTTGGTATGGCTCAACGTGTTGTGCGCCACTGATGAGCCTTTAATTCTATAGCACTACTATTCTGGATGAGATTCCAGAAGATTTAGGAGAGAACATGACAGGGCAGATTTGTGGTTTTGGTGGGCTTACAGCACCGAGTGGGTGGTTGCTGTGCGACGGAGCGTCATACAACATTGCTGACAAGCCAGACTTGTTTAACATCATTGGTTACTTGTACGGAGGGTCCGGCGCAACATTCAAGGTTCCCGACCTACGAGGGCGATCCGTTATCGGTGCGGGGCAGGGTCTTGAACTAACGGCCAGGACACTTGGAAGTTCTTTAGGGACTGAAAAGATCACAAATGTTCCCGAGCATGTGCATGCAGTTAAATGCAGCACAGGTGACGGAGACGACACGAATCCGCAAGGGCGCGTTGCTGCAAGTTCTTTTGCAGTCGGTGAAGACCTGTTTGCTGATTCAGCCAACGCTGATATGGCAGCCACTTCCAACACCGGTGTTGTGGGCGGGGTGGATGTTATGAATCCGCATACAGTCATCAATTTCATCATTGAAGAGTAACAACCATCTGTTCGTGGGTAGCGTGGATTTATAACATACACGCTACCTCAAACCCAACCATGAAGGAGCCATGTATGGCGACGATCAACGATATTAACCGAGTCTTGATTGTGATGGACTTAATCAAAGATGGCACAGTCGCCAACGCGGCTCCCTACGCCAGCGTCGACCTCTTTAACGGGGCTAAAGCTGATGGTTGGGTTGAGTCTTTCTACACTGTGTATGGTCCTTTGTATGACAACGACGGCGTGGCCATCCCATATGCGTCCTTAACCAATGACCAGAAAGCAGCCTTCTATATGGATCAGCAGATAGAATTCCATCGACAGGTACGTCAATCAGCGGAGGTCAAGCAGGCGGCGGACGCTGCGGCGACAATCGCTCGTGCGGCCATTGAAACGGAACTCACTGAAGACTTTGGTGCGTAAATGACAATCGTCAACCGAAACATGAACCGTCGACTACAACACCTGCTCTACGCTTTGAAGCGGAAGTATGGGGGTTCAATCGACATCTATAAGTTGGGCTCTTCGAGCACCAACTACGATACGGGTGAACGTACGGTTGGCAAGACAGTCTACAATGTTGAGCGAGCCATAATCCTCACCGCCAAGGTCGCACGTGAGAGCGTCCAAACATTACCAGTCATCTCCGCCAACAAAGCATTCTCCTATGGTGGAGACTACGATACCAGGACCCGACTGTTCATCGTAGATCGAACTGACCCAACGGCTGTCACTCTCCCAGACTTGGGTGTGAGTGACTGGGTCGTGTATGATGGCACAAAGTACGAGATCAAGCACTTCGAGATGTTCGAGTTTGATGCGGCTTATGTCATCACGGGGAAAGCTGTAATCGGCGACAGTCCAGAGAAGATTCACAATCTCAGAGCTGACAATCTTGTGCGTGTCACGGATTCTGGAGGTGTTTCATGACGCAACCAAACGAACGTTGGGCTCGCTGGATCAAGCAGTCGATTACAAAGTATTTCCGTACGAATGTCACAACACCACTCTCGTTGCCGTTTCTCGTCGCTGGCATCGACATGGTTACTGAGACGTTCACGCAGGCACCAGACCGCGCTGAGTGTCGTGTAAATGGCCCGTTCACGAAAGAGATGAGTGCCAACTACTGGCGCTTGTGGGTCGACATAAATGTGCTCGTGATATCCCACATGGATGAGGAGTCGAAGGACATTTACACACTTGAGCGTATCGCGGGTAAGTTCCACGCAGCGATGGACACCTGTATTCCGATCTATAGGTTGGGTGACGTCAGCGTCGACTCACAGAACGATCAGGCACTGTTAGGGCACCTGAGACCTCGTACTGGACTGAAAGACTCAGTCAAGGACTTGGACTTTGGGCAACTCGACAAAACGGACCGACTGCGCGAGCAACAGCTTGACGCTCGGTATGTCATGTATCTGACAGTCTGATCAAGTACCGGCTTCCCGGGTTGATTTGTAACAAATGGCCATTGGCGGCCAACCTCTAACTAGGAGACATAACTATGGCACGCATCGAACTTCGAGATGCTACCATCATCATCAAAGATGGTTTGTCCGGCACTGGCGCAATCAATGAAGCGACGCCGGGCGCTTCCGACACCGACGTGGATGTCGACACACTCGTTTTGAATACCACTGATACGGACAAAGTCCCCATCGGTGCTCGCTTTACTGTCAGCACCGCTGGCAATACCCAGGTCTACGTCGTAACTGGACGTACGAACAGTGCTGGTGTCAATGAAGTCCAAAGCCTCAGCGCCAGTGGTGCGACGGCTGGTAACTTCACACTCGACATTCAATTGTACGGTGAGACTGCTGCGGTCACGACCGCCAACATCGCCTACGACGCGGCTCCGGCTGCGATCCAGACTGCGGTTGACACAGCCCTCGCGGCAGTGGCAACATACGTTGCTGGCGACGTCACAGTAGCGGGTGCGGGTACGGCTGACGCCAATCCCACGACCTTCACGTTTGACGGCACGAGCGTTGAGAAGAAGAACCATCCGGCGATCACTGTCGATGGTACGGGCTTGACGGGTGGTGGGAGTGAAGCCATCACAACCACGACCGAAGGTGAATTCGTCGACCAGACGACCAACATCACGTTCACACCGGCTTGGGGTGCGACAGCTACCCCGTCCGACAACGATGTCATTACGTTCGCTCCGATCGAAGTGGCAATCAAGATTGGTGATGGTAACCTGACGTACACGCGAAGCAAGGATTACGAGTATCTGCTCGATCGCGGTATTCTGGACACAGTCAAGGAGAACGACGAAGTCCCGATGGACGTCACAATTGACGGTGTGTATGAGTTCGTGACCACGGGCACGGGCGAAGCTATCACGCCGGTCGACGCCATGTATGGCGAAGGTGGAGCCGACGAATTCGTGAGTTCGTCTTCTGACCTTTGTGAGCCGTACGCGGTTGACATCCAGATGACCCACGCACCGTCGTGTGGGGCAACCCAGAACGAAGTGACTGTGTTCCCGGACTTCCGTGCGGACACCGCTGAGTTCGACATCAGTGACGCGACGATTTCCTTCACGGGTCGTTGCAAGGCTACGAAGCCGACCGTTACGCGGGTAACTGCGTAAGCATTGTGTTTTATGGCGGACCGGAATCGGTCCGGTCCGCCTTCTTTCTTTCGTTAGTTGGGAGACTACAAAATGGTAAAGATTGCTGGTCGCGAGATCGAAAAGACCCTGTTCGAAGATTACATTGTCTTGCCGCAAACGGGCGAAGACATCGTTGTCAAGGCGAGAGCCGTGCCGGACTACACAGAGTTCGAGAAGCTCTGCCCGCTGCCGACGCCGCCTGGAAAGCAGACGCGTGAGGGGTTCATCCCCGACCGTGAAGACGACACGTACAAGCTTCGGCTGGGTCAGTATGGACTCCAGAAGATTGGTTGGCTCGCCCTCCATTCTCTGTACGAGTTCGAATGGGAAACCGTCATGGAGAGTAATCCCAAGACGTGGGTCAAGTGGGAAGACGAACTGCATGCCGCAGGGTTCACGACGATGGAAACAGGACTCATCTTTGGGCTCATTCTGGACGTGAACAACCTGAATGAGAACAAGCTCAAAGCGGCGCGAGAGTCTTTCTCACGTGGTCAGGAGCAGGCGCGAAGCGATTCATGTGGCCCAGAGGAAGGTCCCAGCGATACGCAATCTGGCGAGCCTGTGACAGGTTAAGCATCACTCCACCAGGTCTCCCAAAACAAGATGGGAAAACCCACTGGGATGACCTGAGCAGTGAGCAGCAAGCCGATGTCTTGGCTTATGATCAAGTAAGCACGCATGATGAAAGTGGAATGGACTCGAATGAATCGGCACGGATGCCCCAATCAGCGAGCTACCGTTCTGGCGGAACTCGTAGTCCAAGACGATAAGGTGCGACCTGACCATGTTGAAATTCAAAGGCACCATACGAAAGCCAGGAATTGACGTTAACAGATGGAAAGCCAAGATAATCGAAGAGATGAGGGAGCGGTTGAAAGAAGCCGCCATTGCTTGGCTCAACGCCGCGACTGCCCCTATCCCAGTGTGGAGTGGGGCTGCCCTCGGGACATTCAGTGATCTGGCTTCAGAGGTCAACTTCTCATTGAACATCAGTCCCACGCAGTTTGGACGCGCGGCAGGATTAGGACCCGCAGTTGGACGCGCACAAAGTACCGGCACATTCGGCGGGGACGAGAAGAGGGGTGACTTCTACTTTGAGTACACGACGTCACTCGACCACCTGATCTTCAACGAATTCAATAATGCCAACGTGACGTATGACCCGAACATCTTTAGCGGGTTGCGACACCCAACCCCCTACAGGTTTCAAGAGAAGGGACGTGTGGCTTTTGACACGGTAGTGCGCAGGATCAGGTTACCCTTACCGACCATCAAAGTGGTCGAAACGAGGCGAATATAATGGCTGACGAAATTAGGCAGAATCTTGGTATCGATGTCACTGAAGCACTCCGTGCTGTTGATGCCCTCGATGCGCGCCTCAAAGGATTGGGGTCCTCCCTCGATACACTCGCAGGGAAGATGAAGCCGTTAGCCGGGCAATCCAACCAAGTCGCTGGAGCGATCGGAAACAAGTTCGTCGTCGGAGCGGTCAAAGCCGCTGACGCCGCCGAGAAGGTTGGTAAGCAAGTTGGTGGTCTCCGAGGTCGGCTCGGGGCGCTCGGCGGTGCTATCGGAACAACCACCAGAGACATGGCAAAGCTCGCCCAATCAGCTGGTGGCGCCATCACGAGCATGGCGGTAGGGTTCCAACTACTGGGACGTATCATTAGCACGCAGCTGATTGTTCGCGGCATCAACACACTCATCAACACATTTGGAGAGGCAACCGCGAGTGCGAAAGAGTTCCAACTCCAGATCAGTGAAATCCAGACGATTTCACAAGGAACCTTTGGAAGCTTCGATAGAGCGGCAGAGTCTGTTCGAGGAATCGCTGATGCCTTCAATCTCCCTCTCGGTGAGGTAAGTGAAGGTCTCTATCAGGTGATCTCAAATCAGATTCAGGGGGCTTCCAATCAGATTGGTGTGCTCGAAGCATCTGCGCGTTTGGCGAAGGTCGGTGTTGCTGACTTTAGCTCAACAGTTGAGTTGATGACCGGCACGATAAATGCTTTTGGGTTAGCCTCACGTGACACTGATAAGCTTGCTGCAATCTTCTTCGAGACGGTTCGACTTGGTCGTACACGTATCGATGAGCTGTCTAACAGCTTCGGCACCGTTGCTCCTCTGTTCAAAGAAGCGGGTGGGTCCGTTGAAGAGTTGTCTGCCGCGTTCGCAACATTGACGATCAATGGTGTGGACACAGCGAAGGCTGCAACCCAACTCCGTGGTGTTATTAACGCGTTCATCAAGCCGACGGATGCGATGGTTGAAGTCTTGGACAAAGCTGGCTTTGCCTCTGGTGAAGTCGCCATCGAAGCCCTTGGTCTTGAGGGCGCCCTAAAGTTGATCTCTGAAGCATCTGGCGGAAGTGCCAGTGAGATGGCGAAGTTGATCCCGCGTGTTCGTGGGTTGGCGGGTGCCTTAGTCTTGGCGCGCGATGATGGAAGACAACTCGCAAGCAACCTGGAAAGCATCAACAACGTTTCACAGAGCCTTGTGCAAGAGAAGTTGGAAATCAGAATCGAGACTGATGCTGAACGAGTCGAGCGGCAACTAAACCAACTCAGCAACGCACTGACGGTTGACATGGGGCAGGCTATACTCTCAGCCACGCGCCGTTTCCTTGAACTCACAAACGCTGGCGACAACGCAACAATTGTAATTAAAGCGATGATCCCAGTTGTCATAACAGCTGGCACAGTTCTTGGTATCTATGGTGGTGCCGCTGGCGCGGTAGCCATTAAGAACTTCCTCCTCGCACAGTCGTTTGGTGCCGTGACAATTGCAGCTGGGACAGTGGTTGCTGTCGCTGGCGGAATTGTTGCTGCCTATTTAGCAATTGAGGCGGCTGCGGAAGAGAGTGGAAAGCAGGCACTTGCAGAAACAATAAAGTCCGCTGAGCAAGCGAGTGCCACACGTGTTCAACAAGCACGCAGCGTTCGTCAGCAACTGTTAGAGATTGAACGGCAAAGTATTCGTGAACGATTCTCAGGTATCTCTGAGTACATACGCGACGAGCGTGGGATTCTACAACAGCGTATCAAGAATTGGGAAGAAACCAACGCTAAAATCAAGTCCGACAGTAAGTCCGTACTCGACGCAATCGTACAAGCCAACAAAGACCTAGTTAGTAACCTCGGAAGCGAACGTGAAGATGCAACACAGCTTGCTCTTGACGCAGACCTCCGTGCGGCGGATCGCCGTGCAGCCTTAGCCGACGACGAGTTCAAGTTTCTCAACAAGCGTCGCTCAGCGATTGCACAAGCCTCTGCTGCCGAGCAGCGTGGGCTATCCCTCGCCCGCTCCGCGTCAGAGGCTCTCGCGTCAGCACGAACACAAGAAGACGTATCAGCAGCTCTGCGTGTCCAGCAGCGAGCGGACGGGTTCTTGCGCGAGGCATCGGCGGCAGCCCAAACAACTGGCAACCTGGCACTCCAAAACCGCATTGCTCAGTCTCGCTTCTCGTCCCAACGCGCCTTAATCGCAGCCGAAGAGACACAGGCTCGCAAGCAGAGACAGCGTACCGCACAACTGGCAGCCGAGCAGGAAGCCGAGCAAGGTCGTCTCCAAAGCTTACAGAAGGCAGTAAAGAACGTTCTTGATCTCCAAGACAAATTGAATGTCACCGATAACTTCACGCAGCGATCGGACATAACAAAGCAGATTCAGCAAGGTCTGAGTACCATACGTGGTCTGGCTCTACCTGATAATGCCAAGCTAACAGCAAACGACATCTTTAGCTTTGCTGAGTTCAATCGAGACATCAACAGTGCCCTCCAATCACAGCGTGCGGCGGGTATTGATGTTGACGTGGTTCTCAGTGGTCGTTCCTTGAACAAGCTGAACATCGACATTGAACTCGGGATCGCAGACGCGGTCACGAAGGCTGTTAACCGAGGGCTGAGTGAAGGCATCGATCGATCCAAGTTACAAGAGATTCAGTTTGGGTTAGGTGGGACTGGCACAGTCGACGCCTTGGTTTCGTTTGTCAACGAAGAGAAGGCTCGCCAAATCAAAGTGGCAGAGAACATCGAAGCTCAGAAGTCGGCAACAGAAGACTTGCACAACACCACGAGGGAAATCAATGAGATCATGAAGGAGGGGGCTACCTTCTGGGAGCAAGCTGCCAAAGTGGTAACCGTCCCTGTCGCCGCAGGTATTAGTTCCGCTGCCTTCTTGACACCGGGTGGTTCAACGCAGGGGTTTGATATTGCTGGTGCCCGAACAGAATTGGATACGCTTGCACAAACAGCTGCCAACATCACGGCAACAGCCGGGACGAAGACAGCTGCGGACTTGTCTGCCAGCCTTATTAAGCTGGACAACGATTACCAAGCCTTATTTGCCAGCCTGTCCGTCATCCAAAGAACTGTCCTCGATACCACGATCAGAAACACAGAAGCCTCGTTCGCAAGGTCGGCTGCTGAATTAGGAAGACTAATTCAACAAGGTGCAGCTACAACAGAGCAACGGGCGGCTGGTGCGCAGGGTATCGATACGGAACTGAAGAATGCCACAACAGAAGCTGGTAACACAACACAAGCGACAACCCAATTGAACTCGACAATGGGTACCGTCGAACAAACGACTGCGAACACAAATCAGCAGTTGCAGGGTATGTTAAACCTTGTCACCTCGGTCGGGCAAGCGGCTGGGAACATTCAATTCCCCACCGTGCCAACATCGCAAGTTGGGAACGCTCAGATTGGACGCAATGTCAGGGCTCGCTATCTTGCGGGTGGTGGCTTTGTTCCAAAGGGGACCGATACGGTTCCCGCCATGTTAACTCCAGGGGAAGTCGTAATGAATCCCCGAGCATCACGGAAGTTCTACACGCAGCTGCAAGCAATGAATGCTGGCGTGCAACCAATATACCGTCAAGAGGGCGGTCCCGTCTCTAACTTCGGAGACATCAACGTAACAGTCAACACATCAACATCGCGTGTTGATGACAGGGCTGGTAGACAACTCGGTCGCGCTCTCAAACGAGAAATGCGGCGCAACACCCTTTCTCTTTAGGAGGAGAATCAGATGTCAGCATCTAAGATTGACGCAACGCAAAGTGCGGCTGTGAGCATCATCCGCGCCGCGAACCCTGCGGCGTCCCAGGACATGAGAAGTGGCCTGTATGAAATCCGTGGTATGTTCAACGTGTCGCAGTGGCGCGGTGGGAAGCGGATCAACGAATGGAACATCGCGAACGGAATCACAAACGAAGGCAAGAACAACCTGCTTGACGTCGCTTTCAATGCCGATACCCAGATCACATCTTGGTATCTCGGTCTCATCGACAACGCGTCCTACTCGGCTCTGGCTGACGGAGACACGTACGATGACATTAACCAGGCTGGAAACGGCTGGGATGAGTTTACATCCTACACGGATGCGAACAATGCGTCCAGCACAACAACGCGACCTGAGTGGGGACCCGATGCAGCGTCGGCCCAGTCGATCAGCAACTCCACTGTTGCGATTTACGACATCACTGGATCGGGTACTGTCAAAGGTATCTTCTGCGTCGGTGGTATCGCCGGTGCCCAGACAAAGGGTGATCACGCATCTGGTGGTACATTGTGGGCAACTGCTCTGTTCACAAGTGGTGACGTGGTTGTGGCTGCGAGTGACCAACTGAAGGTCACCTATACAGTGAGTGCGTAAACTGGAGATGGCGTAGTCTCCCTCGCCGGTTAGGGCTTGCAAGGAAGTAGGCCCTAGCATTTTACTAACAGGAGTAATTCAATGGCTGTATTATGGATTGAAGGTTTCGATTCCTTCGGAACAACCAACGGTGTTGCTCCTATCGGGACAGTTGCTAAGTACGGCGACTCAGTAATGGCATTAAGCACATTGGAGGCCCCTCGACTTGGTTCGGGGAAGAGTTTAATCATGGACCCCACGGGGTTTCTACGCACAAGAAGCCTAGGAACCAATGTAACAATGTTCATTGGGTTTGCATTCTACTACGATGCTGTTTCGAGCACTGAAGAGTTCCTAACCTTGTATGAAACTGGCGTCACACGCAGCATTAACTTCCGCCTCACAGCCGGTGGGGAGATTGCTTGCTACCGTGACACTACTCTTCTTGGAACCTCAACGACTGCGGGTCTCTCACCTAACATATGGTATTTCTTAGAGTTCAAAGCAGTCTGTAGCAACAGCGCTGGAACTATTGATGTCCGTGTGGGTGGCACCACGAATGTTCTTAGTCTAACAAGTCAAGATACGCAAGAGAGTGGGACACCCGGTTACGAGTATGTAAAACTACTTGGAAGTTCAACAGCTAGTGATGACTTTCAATTTGATGACTGGTATGTAGCGAATGACTCAGGGTCCCAGAACAACACTTGGTTAGGTAACGTCCGCGTGGATGTCATCATGCCGAATGCAGCCGGGGATAGCTCGGATTGGACTCCAAGCGCCGGGTCAAACTATCAGAATGTGGATGAGATTCCTAATGATCAAAACACCACCTACAATACCGACTCGACGTCGACAAACAAAGACCTATTTAACTACCAGTCGATGCCGACGAGTCTTGGCGACATAAAGGCTGTTCAAATCAATACGGTGTGCAGACAAACTGACGCGACGGCATTCACACTAGCAACGCTTGCAAAGACAGGGACAACAGAAAGTTCAGACACAGCTCAGTCCATTGGGACAACGTCATATAAGGTTCTCTGGCGGGTCGTTGAACTTGACCCAGACACGGGAGTAGCGTGGACGGAATCTGGGATCAATGCGGCTCAATTTGGTTATGAGACTGGCTAATGGCTATTCGCGCTACTCAACAGTATGTAGAAATACTAGCTGCCGGTGATGGAGCAATCAGTACGACTCAACAGTATGTTGAAATACTGAGTGAGGCTGGGGCCAATATACATGTAACTCAGCAGTATGTTGAAGTCTTGACGGCTGTCAATGAATACTTTGCCGAGAGTTCCTTGTCCCTATCTCAAGAAGCAACTAAACAGTCTCCTGAGAAAGGTGGGAGTTCTCTTTCATTTACACAAGCCGTTGGGCTGTCTGGTAAGTTGAGATACTTTGCTGAGTCGGATGTCAGTTTTACTCAAGCTGCAACCTACACGCAACCCGTCAAAGCGTTGACCGCTGAGAATACACTAGCGATGACACAAGCCTCGACGAACAACATCAAGAAGTTGTTCGCTGAGAATACGTTGTCTCTGATCCAAGACATCCGCATCCCAGACACACACGTGGCTGCGGCTGAAAGCTCCATGGCTCTGACGCAAGCCGCGACGAAGAGTGGTAAGCTTCGCTATGACGCCCAGAGTATCATTGTCTTCGCAGACGATGCAGACAATAGCGTCAAGAAGCGTAATGTTACCACCAGCATCTCGTTCGGACAATCAGCAACGTTCGAATACGTGAAGATCGCTCGCTCGACATTGACCTTGACACAGACAGCTTTGAAGGGCTCGGTTGATGTCTCGGCTGAGAGTTCGATCGGGTTAACACAAGCTGCAAGTTCGATCCCAACGACACGTCAAGCGTTCAGTACCCTGAGCATGGGGCAGGAAGCTAAAGCGAACATCCGCTGGGTGCAAGCTGTGTCGACGATGGACCTGAGTCAGGAGATGTCCGCCATTGTACCGTGGCGGGTGAGTGCTGAGTCATTGCTGGTCGGTGAAGAGAGCGTGTGGAATCCTGAGTTGGGTCTGGTTGACACAACTGTCTTTGACATCACGCAAGAGGCAACGGTCACGCGTACGAACATGACGCGACCGACCGAGAGCCAAATCAGCTTCAGCCAAGAAGCCAAGGTCACACTTGTCAAGTCGACAGCGACATCGCATGGCGCCACAAGTACCTTGTCCCTGACGCAAGCGGCGGTCATTGCAACAACGCAAGAGGCAGAAAGCCAGATCACCTTCGGGCATGCGGCGACGGTCACCAACTCAAAGCCTGCTCTTTCTGATGGGCTGTTCGAAGACAATCCGGACATCGGGACAACCGACGGTCAGTTGGCATTCGTGAACATTGTTCGTGGTAACCCGGCGACGTCAACAATTGGTGTTTCGCAAGCTGTTACCTACACCCTCATCAAACCAACAACCGAGTGCGACTACAGCCCATTCGTTGGTGCCAACACTGATGTTAACGCACCGACCCCACCTGATGGATCACTACCTGCCCAATCATTTGATCCGACAACGACAAGGTTCAAGTTGGTCATCCCGGCGTATGGCGCCTTGGGCGGCGGGTCGCCGCTGGACTCTGTTGTCCTGCGATCGCCTGACTTCGGAAACCGTGAGGGTGTGCAAACGACAAGGGTCAATCGGGAGACGCGTGGCGGGACACTGCTCATCTACCGCGATCCGATCTGGCCGCAGTTCTACAAGATGACCGCACAATTCTCAGCCCTGGATGAGCCAGCTGCGAGGAAGTTGCTGCGGTTCATGGAGGATCACTTGGGCTTGGAAGTCGGAGTGCAAGACCATGAAGGTCGTACGTGGCGAGGGACGATTCTTAACCCAGATGAGGCGATAATTCATGACGGTCGCGGCAAGTGGTCAGCCACCCTTGAGTTAGAGCTGGAGAAGGACCCAGTTTAATGTCATTCACACTTCAAGCCCCATACCCTGGTATCCAGACAACGTCAGTCCTGCCCAACCCTGGGTTCGGGAACAGCGAGGGTGTGGTTCAAAGCCAGAACATCAAGCGAGCCATTGACGGTACGGTTCGAACGTACATCAAGCGGGCGGGTCGTCGGAAGATGGCTTGGTCCTTCGTGCTCACACGAAACAAAGCCATTGAGGTGCGGGAGTTCGCCTACGCGTATCATGCTTCCAAGATACTCGTCGAGGATCATGATGGGCGGAAGTACGCTGGCTTCATCATGAACAACCCTCTCGAAATCACTTCCGTCAAGCGCGCAGCACCCGGGCGACAAGACCTGGATGGTGAGCACTGGGAACTGACACTTGAATTCGAAGGTGTTCCAGTGACAGCTAAAAATGCAATCACAGCTGGCGAATGCTACAGTCTGGATCAAGCCAACCAACCAAGGACAATCGAGTTGGATGCCACGTCCGAGGTCTCGGTTGCCCAAACCCAGTTCAACGATATGGGTGTCCCGATCGCGAACCCGCTTCACAACTGGGATGCGTCAGCTCTGGCAGGGCTTTCGAACGGTGACCGCCTTGTGTCGATTCCGAATGACGGGACTTCGAGTGTCACGCTCATCCCGCGTCCGACATCCGACTTCATGAACAACATCGATCCGACACTGGACTTGGCGCCTCAATACTTCCGCAATCAATTCTGTGGTCCAGCCAGCCTCTGGTTTGGTGCGACAGCTGGTGACACCTGGAATGGTGCCATGTCAATGCGATCCTCCTCTAATGTGTCATTCTTCCCGAACCGACGTGGCACAGTGTTCTTCGTACACTCACACAGCATCGGTGGTCCGCCTGGAAGCATCTATCAGTGGTTGACAGACGGCAACCTTTGGAACCTGTGGAACATCCATCAGAGCGGTGAAGTCAAAGAGTCATTTGATGTTGGTGCTGGGGCGAGTATGTTCCATCCTGCAACGTGGTCAACATCACCTGATGTGCTTCCAGACCTGTTCCATCCGGTCCTTGGTGCGGGTAGCAACAAAGACACTGCCCCGTCCATCTTGGTTCGAGGTCGACCATATGTCCACACGCTCCAGCGAAACACTGATACCAACATGCGTTGGAGGTTGAATGGGTTCGAGCAGACTGGACGGACGATCCCGAACAACCCACCGGCAAGTGGAATCTTCCGATGGAACCAGCCTGAAGTCCTACGGAACATTGGACTGACGCCTGGGGATGAGAAATACTTCACACGCGTGACCGCGCCTATCCCGACCGGTACACTACGGGGTCACTTTGGTCAGTTCATCGTGTACGACTATACACTGAGCGACGCTCAGATCGGAGCAGTCGAACGGTACCTGATGCAGAAGTGGGGCGTCCGATCAGATCGAGCGTGGTACACAACAGAGTCCTGTTTCAAAGACCTGTGTATTGAGAATCCGCGATGGTGTGGTGGGGATCAAGTTGGTAGCTTCACCGCTGGCTCGCAGCAGTACATCGACGACAACAACGTAGACACGGTTTGTTGTGGGGAGACATCATAATGAGATCGATTTCATCAAGTGCTCTGGCCAAACTTGCACAGAAGCGAGGGGTTGAGCCCATCCTTGTGGTTGGTATCCAATGGACAGAGGGTGGCATCTTCAAACTATATGCTGACCGTGAGATCGAAGGCCAGCCAGGTGTCAAGGCATCCATCCTTGAGATCGGCGAACTGGATTCAATCCTCGCTGTGTCCCTCAATGAGACAAACGATGGAATGACAGTGGTGCTCGACGACGAAGATGGAGCCATCAAAGACATCATTGACAATAACGACATTCACACACGTGACATCGTCGTGTACCAGTGGTTTGCGCAGTTGCCATGGGAAGACAAGTTCGCCATCTTCCGTGGGAAGATCAACTCACCAATTGCTTGGCGCGCAACCGACAACAGCGTCTCATTCAGTGCGGTGTCCCAGCTGGAAGACCGTGAGGTTGGATTCTCGATTGAAGAAGGTGACTTCGGAAGCGAAGAACTCGATGACCTGATCGGTAAGCCATGGCCTGAGTGCTTTGGGACAACAGTTCACACGAAGGCGTTGCAGCTTGACGCAAAGCACCACGGTTCGTTGGGTGAATCATTTGGAATGGCTGACTTCACAATCCCTCACCGTATCCAAGCGATCCTTGCGATTCGAAACTACCTGATCGACTTACAGTTGTTCTGGGCGTTCGCAGCGGGCTACCTTGCGTTCATTGGCGCCGAGCAGGCTGCACAGCAGGCACAACAGAAACAGCAGCAGTTCATCCAGCAGCAAATACAGTTCCTGCAACAAAGGGACGAGTTAGCAGCGGTCTACGCTGACCAACAAGCCACCGAGAAGAGTGCCGTCCGAATAGTTGGCGGGGAGAAGTTTCCAGAGGGTGAGATGACATTGAACATCAATGGCGCCTTGCTTACGGGTAGCTTCAATGGAACGGATACCTTCACAATCAGCAGCCAGGTACATCCGGAAGAGGAGAACTTCTTCCCAGATGGACCCAAGCAGTACCCGTCGGCTGAGACATATGGCGTGACCCAGGCGGACGGGTCAGCCTTCCTTGTCTACACAGGAAACATCAATGGCGATCAAGCTGGTGCGTTCTTCGCCCAAGCTGGAGCGGCGGTGACAATCTACACAGCCGAACCTATCCGTTACGTCGCCAGCATTACACCGGGATCAGTTTTGAAGGTTGCTGCCTTCACCACGGTCAATGGAGGTGAGCGATTGCTGCTAGACGTTCCGGAAGACATGTACGAAGTCACCCATCAAAGCTTCGGAACCGTACGCGCCACCATTGTCGAAATCAACGATGCACTCTCGAAGCAAGAGCCCCAGCCGTGGGAAGACACCATCTATGTGACCTTCCAATCCAGCATTGGTCCCAATACTGTCGAGATCATGAAGTACCTCATCAATCGGTACACTGACTTCGCAATTGACCCGACGTCATTCAGTGAGGTTAGTGCGTTGGTTTCAAACTACCCCATGCACTTCGTGTTCCCTGGGAAAAAGAACATATTCCAAGCATTGCAAGAACTGGCTTTCCAAGCCCGGTGTGCGATCTACTTACGGAACGGTGAGTTCATCCTAAAGTATCTACCTGCCCAACCTGATAGTGTACATACTTTCACCGAAAGTAATGTTGATACACTGAGTGTAGAATTGGGCTTCACCGAGACCGAGGACTTGGTGACTGTTATCAACGGGACGTGGAGACAGCATGGTGCTCAGGATGAGACCTACAACTGTAACATGCGTTACAATGTGAGGAAGTATGGAAAGCATGTGTTAGACGTGGACTACTACGCGTACAACCGTATTGATTGTGTTGTGAAGTCGATGACATATTGGATAATTCGTCGTGGAAACACGTGGAAAACGCTAAACTTCCAAGCCTCGCTGGATGCCCTCAATGCTGAGACATTCGATGGTGTCACACTCAACTTCACTCAGAACTACCAGGCGAATAATGC
>Ga0180437_10001055_pt1 | contig 48676 bp, 43 predicted proteins | sample SS_ome_4_FD_132410 | JGI IMG/M metagenome (GOLD analysis project Ga0180437, IMG submission 132410) | Hypersaline lake sediment archaeal communities from the Salton Sea, California, USA - SS_3_D_1 metaG | ecosystem: Environmental > Aquatic > Non-marine Saline and Alkaline > Hypersaline >... | reverse complement strand
GACCGGTCTTCTGCAGATAGGTGCCGACTTGGCGACCTCAGCTTTGCAGAATAGGGGGATGTTGTGAAATCTTTTTCTTCCCTGCCGCCGCAGGCGTTTTCTCTTGCCGGCCGCGAACAATCCCACGACCGCTTTGCGCTCAGTCCTCAGCCGTCTCAACCTTTCTGTTCAGCAAGACCACCCCGCCTGCAATATGGTCCTGGGCTGAGATTATGAGTTCCCTGACCGACGTGGTCTTGTCGCGATTGGCTACCACAATAGCTTCCTTTCGACCGGCCGGCGGCGATGCAGCGAGTGCTCTACAATTATTGCATAACCCGAAGCAACACGGTAGCGGTTGCGACGACACAGAACTTTCATGACGCCGGAATCACAGTTGAGGAAGGAACTTGAAATGAATTACCCGTGGGTGATAACGTTGCGCGCGGAGTTTCCCAGAAATGACCTGCGCCAATCATAAAGTACGTGCAGTCCGTTGCCACTATAAGGCAAGCGACCCGGACGTCTATGAAGCGCTTTGCCGCGCGACGGCGGACCTCGACGTCGCATGGGACAAGCTCCGGCGGGCCCGGCGAATAGTCTTGAAGTTCAATCAGGACAGCCCGCCGGGGCAGGTCGTGCGCTTTGAAGGCCAAAGGCAGCAGCTCGTGTCCGATTCCGTTGTGCGGGCGACCCTTCGCTTGCTTCGGGAAAAGACCAACGCCGAACTGCTCTGTGCGGACATAAGTCTCTACGCGACGTACTTCGGCAGCACCGTTGAGGAGACCACCCAGATCACCCCGTTACTGCGAGAATTCGATGTGCGTTTTGTAGACGCCAATCGCGAGCCGCTCGAGATCGTCCCCGCTATCGGCGGTGGACTAATGTTCCGCCAGTACGCCATGATGCGGGAGGTGATCGAAGCCGACGCGGTCGTCTCGGTCGCGAAGGCGAAGAATCACGGCTTCGCCGGCGTCACCGGCTGTCTGAAGAACCTCTTCGGGCTCGCGCCCACCGAACCCATAGGCCGGCCTAGGGCGTACTTCCATCATCTTATCCGCTTGCCCTATGTGCTTGTCGATATCGCCAGAATTCTGGACCCGGCACTGAACATCGTGGACGCCCTGGTCGCACAGGCAGGGAGAGAATGGGGTGACGGAAAGGGCACAGCCAGGCCCATAAGTACATTAATCGCAGGCGACCAGGTAGTCGCAACCGACGCCTGCATGATGCACCTGATGGGTCATGACCCGCGCGGAGACTGGCCTGCACCGCCCTTCCATCGGGACCGCAACCCCATACTCATAGCCGCCAAATGCGGATTCGGGACCGTCGAACTCCCCGATATAGACTTCCAGTCGGAAACAGACCCCCAAGCTGAGGGCATCTTCTACGCGGATATGACGGACTCACCCGAGACCAACCTGTCCTGGCGCCGCACGACCTGCGAGCAGGCGCTGTACTATCGCGACAATCCCGGCAAGTTCGCGGAATTCACCGGCGAGTACATCCTCCTTCAGGATGGTCAGGCAAGGTGGCACAAGGCTGGCGGAACCATCGAACAAAGCCGACGCGACCTGTCGGGCGCCAATCCCGACCATGCAATGTGGTACAAACTCGTGGACCCCGAGGAGACTGAAGGCGAGCACTACGAGGTATATGAACAGACGCTCGCGGAATTGGCTGACCGGCGGACGCCCTGACCCGGCGCTAAGTGAGAAGGAAATATTCGGATGACGCGCAAAGAGCTTAACTTGGCCATATTCCAGCGCACTACTGACAAGGTGCTGTGGCAGCCACGCCTGGAAATGTGGATCGACCATCGCCGCAGGACCGACACCATACCCGAGCGGTTCAAGGGCATGGACAATTTCGGCATCTACGATGAGCTTCGGTGTTCACCTCGCTACAACGTCCACAGTGGGCTGGAATCCTATCGAGACGAGCCGCTGGGCCACCGGACTGAAGAGATCGACCGCAACCATGTCGCCTCCATCCTCGAAACGCCCTGGGGCGAGCTCCGCACAGTCACCAAACGCGTCTGGGAAGGCGACCAGATCGTCAACGAGCGCATCGAGGAGTTCCCCGTAAGCACCGTGGAGGATCTTCGGATCCTGACAAAGATGACTGAAACGGTGCAGTTCAAGATCAACACCCAAGCCTTCACGGATTCCGACGCCAAGCAGGGAGATCGGGCCGCATCCTCCATCATCTGCCAAAGCGACGGCTACACCGACCTGATAAAAAGCTGGTCCGGGCTCCTGAATGCCACCTACCTGCTGGCAGACTACCCAGACGATATGGACGCATACATAGAAGCATGTAGCCGCCGCGACGACCGCTGGCTCGAGAAGATATTCGACATTCCCTGTCCCATTTACAACCTGGGCGACCACACAACAAACGAATTCACCCCCCCGCCGATCCTCCAGCGCTACTGCATGCCTCGCTGGCAAAAAATCAGCAAGCTCATGAGACAACATGGCCGGTACGTCCACAGCCACTGGGACGGTAACAGCCGGCACCTGCTGCCTTACCTGAAAGACTCAGGCCTGCACGCTGTCGAAGCACTTACCGTCGAGCCAATGGGCGATATGACGTTGGAGATGATCAAGAAGGCTGTGGGAGATGAGATCATCGTGCTCGATATGATCCCGGTGATCTACTTCCTGCCCAGCTTCCCCATCAGCGAGCTCCTGGACTTCACCAAACGTGTCATCGATATGTTTGCACCGCGGCTGATCCTGGGTGTCTCCGACGAGCTCTCACCTCCCGGAGAAATCAAACGCATCAACATGATAGCTGATCTCATCGACGACTACTGTGGCCTGGCCGAGTGAGACGCACCTGCCATTGAAACAAAATCTCCTTCCCGCCAAACCCCGTTGGACAAGAAGACCGGGCGACAGCATGCATGCCGCCGCCCGGTACGGGCTCGTGTGGTTGTCGACGGATTACTTCCTCTTTCGTCGCAGGGCCACCACCCCGCCCAGGGCCAGCAGGCCTAGCGTCGCCGGCTCAGGAATGCAGATGGTGTCCACGACGGCCTCATCCATGGCAAATACCGCACCCGCGGGAAGATTGATGGTGGCCGTAATGACTTCCTCTGTGGGTTGCGGCTGGATGCTCCACATCTTCTCGTAGTAGAACCAGCCCGACTCGCCCGGCACGGCGTAAGCCACTTCCGAATCCGGAACGACTGAGACGCTCTCGTCGCCGCTTGGGACTAGCTCAGCACTGTAGGAAGCTCCGGGCGCCCCGGTAAGGAAATAGGTAATCTGTAACCAGACAAGCTTCTCCGGAAGCAGCGGCGCATTGGGTATCGTCAAGTCCACCGAAGCCGACGTGCCCACATCGAACCCACCCACAACCCACATGCCGCGCCGATCCGTCGGGACGTATGCCGATGGGTCATAGATCCAGATGGCATCGCCGTAAACATAGGCCGACGGCTCACCATTGGGATTCTCGTATCCCGGCTCGGGAGCCGAAGGGTTCTGGCTCGTGGAAAACTCCCACTGCTGGTGTGTAAAGTAGGGGTTGTCCGACCAGCCCTCCGGGGGATCGTAGTAGTCGGCGCTGGCAAACGCGGCCCACAACACCGCAACTGTGACTACCAAAACCGATACTCGCATCGCGGTCTCCTTGTATGCGCCCCTCCGAACTCGACAGGTTGCAGTCGGCCGCTCCTTAAACCTAGCCGACACACTTCAATATATCCCCTGAGGGAAGCTTGTCAAGCAAAATGGGGTTAAGCGAAAGCTGTTTCTGGAAAGTTTTTCGCGCCATTGCAGCAGGTGCGTCGACACGCGCAGGGATCGACCTGTCCCCGCACGGCAGCACATTTCCTGCCGGTCGGCCGATAAGACAAGAAAGAATAATGCATTGAGGCCTCGCGGCCCGCGGGGGATAATCGCCCTCGGCTGCATGGCAGGCAGGCCGACATTGAACGCACGTTGCAGCATGGCGGAACGAGGAAATGAACATGCGCGCGGGAGCTTCACAGGTCGACATCACGCCTCTGGCCGACGTCCATCACACGCTCGAGAAGAACTTCCTGAGTCAGCAGCACTGGCGAGTGGCGATAGATCCCCTGCATGCCGGGGCGCTGGTTCTCGAAAACGATGGCCGCAAAATCTGGGTCATCACCGTCGAGCTGAATTCAATCGACGACCGCTGCCGGGATGAGATCCGCCAGGCCGTCGCCGACCGGTGCGGCATCGACCCCCCAAGCTATAATGTGCCACGCACACCAGAACCACTCCTGCCCGCAGCTCGGCTACGCAAAGAAGACCACCGAATTCTATCGTAAACCCGAGGCCTTCTGGGATGAACTGTCCGCCGGGGACGACCGCTACCGCGCCTTTGCCATGGAACGAATCATCACCGCAGCCGAGCAGGCCAACGCCAACCTCACCCCGGCATTCCTCGGCGCCGCCAGCGGCGTCGAGGGACGCGTCGCATTCAACCGCCGAATGATCACAAAAAGCGGCGATGTTGGCATGCCCCTCTTCATGGACCGCAACCAGGACCGCTACATGGAAGGCCCCATCGACCCCGAACTGGGCGTAGTCTGCATCCGCGGCGAATCATTGCAGCCACTGGCGATGCTGCTTTCCTACACCGCCCATCCGGTCAATCTGCACCCCGAGCGGTTTGAGTACGTGATCTCAGCCGACTGGCCCGGCGCACTGGCCGCGGAGATGAAAACCATCTACGGTCCCGCCTGCACGCCGCTGGTCCTCAACGGCCCGTGCGGAAACATCAACCCCTGGGATCCGTGGGACCCAAACTTCGTCCGAGACCACAAACGCATGGGACGCATCCTCGCCGGCACAGCCGAGCTTGTCATCGACCAGATTCTCTATGAGGACGTCGAGCTCGACTGGGCCGTCCGTCATGTGCCCATCCCCTGGCGCAACGAACCAGGCCGCGACGTCGACCGCGCCCGCGCCTATCTTGACCAGCACCCCCAGCCAATCTGGGCCGACGAAACCCACCGCGCCGTCGATGAACACTGGACCAACGCCGCCTGGCGACTCGAAACCCATCTCCGCACCGAAAACGAACAGACGTACGATTACGAAATCCAGGTCCTCCGCCTCGGCGACATTGCTATCGTAGGCTTGCCCGGCGAACCCTTCGTCGAAGCGGGCCTGGAAATCAAGATGGCCTCACCCGCCGCCTTCACCTACGTCGCCCACCTCCCCGCCTGGCCCGATTTGAGCTACCTGCCCACAAAACGCGCCTTCGACCACGGCGGCTACGAAACCATGCACAACGTCTGCCGCTTCGCACCCAGCGCCCTGGAAACCATCACCGCCGAAGCTATCGATCTATTGAAGGACGTATTCAAGCTATGAGCGAGCAACTTGACCAACCAGCTCTGATCGATATTTCAAACCACACCCACCGGCACATAATCATCGCCGCCGGCACTGCCGACGCCCATCGAAGCCGCCCAACGACGTTCCTCCTGTCCGACTGAACGATTGCAGCTACCACTCACATCAAGTATTGTCCGTGCACAGAAAAGCATTCGGCTGTCTCCGTGCGGTTCAAACTCAGCGACATTGACAAAATGCTGAGAGCGTAGCTTCGGAAGCATGGCGAAGAAGAAGGCAAAGACCAAAAGACCCACCGCGAAAAAGCTGAAGCGTCGCTATCGCGCGTGGACCCGCTGGCCCACAGAGCGTCTGTTGGACGTGAGGCTGTGCGATCTGGGCGTCCGCATCGACGACTCGCCCCTCAGGTCCTCCATTCGCCGAATATATGAGGAGCTGGAGCAGCGGTCCCTGCGATTCCGCCCCCATTTCTGGGTCTCCGAAGACTGGTTTACGCCTGCCGGTGTGCCGGGGTGTGCAGTCCCATTCTACCTGTTGCATCCGCGTCTTCAGCGACTGGAGCGTTCGCAAATGTTGGCGGCCGAAGGCGCAGATCAAACGCAATGCATGAAACTCCTGCGACATGAAGTCGGGCACGCCATCGACCACGCTTACCGCCTGTACCTGCGGAGAGAACGGCAGCGGTTGTTCGGCAAGACCTCCAAACGATACCCGGATTCGTATCTGCCCCGCCCCTACAGCCGCAAGTACGTCCAGAACATCGACTACTGGTACGCTCAGGCCCATCCCGACGAAGACTTCGCCGAGACGTTCGCTGTATGGTTGCGCCCGCGGTTCAACTGGCGGAAAGTCTACGACGGTTGGCCTGCAATGAAGAAGCTCCAGTATGTCGATGAGTTGATGAAAGAAATCGCCGACCAGCCGCCGCCGGTTCGGACCCGAAAGTACGTGGACCCCATCAACACCATCCGAAAGTCCCTCCGGCAGTACTACGCCGAAAAGCAAAGCCACTACGTCGGAGAATATCCCAACGTGTACGACTCGGACCTGCTGCGACTCTTCTCGGCGGCGCCCAAGTACCGCAGGAACGAAACCGCAGCCTCGTTCCTCCGGCGGGTGGGCCCGCAAATCCGCCGCACCGTCACGCAATGGACCGGCCATTACGCCTACTCGATGGATCAGGTCCTCCAGGAAGTGATCGGCCGGTGTCGCGAACTGCGCCTGCGCATCACGCGCCCGCCGGAAAAAATGAAAACTGACGCGACCATCATGCTGACAGTGATCACCATGAACTTCCTTTACAGCGGGCGGAGGTGGATCAACCTGTGAAAAAGCTTCGTGTGCTCCTGCTGACCGCCGAGGATCTTGTCCCGCCAGAGAACTGCCAGGGGACAGACTACACGAAAGCGCCATGGAAAACCGAGTACGACGTGCAGGTCACTTTGCGCAACCTCGGGCACGAAGTCAGGGCTCTGGGTGTCTGTCGGGATCTCGACGCCATCGAACAGGTGTACCGCAGCTGGCAGCCGCATATCGCTTTCAACATGCTGGAAGACGTCTACGGAGTCATTCCCTACGATCACAATATGGTCGCGTTTCTGGAGCTGCTGGGCCTGGCCTATACAGGCTGCAATCCGCTGGGGATGCTGTTGTCCCGCGACAAGGCCCTGACCAAAGAGTTGATGACACACCACCGTATCCGCGTGCCCACCTTCATCGTCTGCCGCCAAGACAGACGGGTCCGTCGTCCTAAGCGATTGAGGTTCCCGTTGATTGTCAAATCGCTGATAGAGGATGCCTCCTCGGGAATCAGCCAGCGATCGGTCGTTTCCGATGACGAAAGCCTCGCCGAACGAGTGACCTTCATCCACCAGCGGCTCGGCAGCGACGCGATCGTCGAACAGTTCATCCCAGGCCGTGAGTTCTACGTCGGTGTGGTCGGTAACCAGCGGCTGGATGTCCTGCCGCCTTGGGAGCTGATCATCGAGGACAAACCCGAGGGCATGCCCCTGCTGGCCACCCGGAAGGTCAAGTGGGATATGGCCTATCAGAAGAAACTCAAGGTTACCACCCGTTCGGCCCAGGACCTGCCGGACGGCGTCGCCGCCCACATCAACCGAATCAGTCGCAGAATCTACCGCATACTGAATCTCAGCGGCTATGCGCGGCTGGACTTCCGCCTCGATGAGGACGGAAAGGTCTACTTGCTGGAGGCCAACGCCAACCCGCAATTGGCCTACGGTGAGGACTTCGCCGAATCCGCCGAGCACGCCGGAATGTCATACCCCAGACTTATCCAGCGCATCGTCAACTTGGGCCTGCGATGGAAATACACCCACGAGATTGCATAAACCGCTTACTCCTGCCGCGACACAGTCTATGGAGCCCGCGCACGTCGAGTCCGTCGACCGAAAGGCGTTCGGCAAACAGATCGCCCTGCCCCCGCGCGGCGCATCGCTGATAGTGCTGCGGCCGCGACAACGGCCGACATGGGCCCGGCTGGCTCTACCGGTTTCGTCGTGTCAGGATATCAGCCGCCATCCGGAGCTTTTCCGGGGGCGTGCCGGCCACGGCGGCGTCGGCCGTGCCGAAAATCGCCCGACGGGCACCGAAGACTTCGCGAATACCTTCCAACTGCGCCCGCTTGACGTCGATGTCGTCATACCACAACGCTACCGGGTCCACCCCCAGGCACAGCAACATCTTGCCTTCCCACCTGTCGGCCAGGTCGCGCAGGCCCACAGCGCTGTCGGGTGTTAGGTTGATCCCATAAAGGAAATCCATACCGGATTCCTCCAACTGCCCAACAAACGGCATCACGTCGTGGCCGCTGAGGTGGTCACCCGACAGCGTCCCCGTACTGTGCAGAATCTCCGAGTACTCGCGAAGGTACGGTACGTAATACTCGCCGAACAAAGCCGGACTAAGCTGGCCGATGTCCCAACTCCCCTGGTGGTTGACGGCCCGTATCGGCGAGTCGGCCAGTACCCGGGCCTTGGCCAGCCCCTGTGCATTAATGATCGGAAAAAGCTCCTTGACCGCGTCGGACAGACCTTCCATTGCCATCACCAGGAACTTCTCCGGGCCGAATGAGTACATCAGCCTATGGAACGGCACGTCACACCCCGGCTGCATCGCCACGCCTCGCCCGCCGACCGTATCCAACCACTTCCTGGTGGACTCAGGTGTCGGAATGACTGTCTCCGCCTCCACGATATAACGATAGACGCGCAAATCCCCCTCGCTCTTCAGCATCGGATCGACTATGAACGCCGCGTTCAGGTCCAGCCGCCTCTCATACACCTGCTCAAGCGAACCCACTGGCGTCGTGAACGTTTCGATACGCCTAAGCCCGCCGTTCTCGTCTCTGAACGTTACCTTTACCGACGGGTCGAACTCGGTGCGGTAGGCCCCGCCCCCGCACCAGTCCATGAAAACCGCACCGATGCCCTTATAGAAATCCACCCGGTAGGCAAGTTCGTCTTCCGCATCCCTGTAACCGGGCATGTCGGTGAAGTAATCGAAGAAGCATAGCGGCATGAACAGGTCGCACGTGGGCTGCTTGGTCCGCATCGCCTCAAGAACGCTGTCGCGCATTGTCGGAACGTCTGTTGTCATCTTGTTGGTCTCCGTCGTGTGCCGTAGCCTAGCACTCTCGGTTTGGCACGGCAATGACGGTCAGGAACTTCCCCCGCCGGCCCGGAAAATCATATTAGCCCTGAGACTACTTCTTTTCGCCGACTTGCTCCTCCCACAAGGCGCGCAGCAGCTCATCGGTCTGCTCCTGCGTCATGCGGCGCTGGCCGGTGGCGTTGATCAGGCCGGTGATGTCCGCCTCCGCCAGTGCGGCCCTTATCTGATCGGCCCGCCGCTGTCGAAGTTCAGAGCCTTCAAGCAGTGCATTACGGACGAGCTTGATCATGTGAGGTGCTCCGTAGACGACATTCTCCATCGTGGGCTCGAATATGCACACGTTGCTCCGCCGGACCGCCTCAGCCACGTCAGGCCCCGACGCGCTGGGGGCGAGAATGAAGGATCGCTCCAGGTTGAAGAAGTAGCCCATGTGCTCATCCGTCGAGCCCACAAGCGCCGGCAGGCGACCTTCCGCTCGCCATTGCTCGTAGTCTGGCGGTACGTGCTCCCACGCGTCAACTCCAAGCGGACCGACGCCGTAAGCGAAACCGACCTCGGTCCACTCGCCGCCATCGCCCTCTGTTGGGTGGTTCCACTGCACCACCGCCCCCTGGGCGTGGGCGCTTCGTACGATGTCGTATGGCCCCAGCTCCCAGTCCACCAGTTCTCGAAGCGGGTAGGCGTTCAGGTGCGCCCACGCTGTCGATATCTCATCGCCGACTATCACGCTGTGGCCGAAACCGTAACGCGCACAATAAGCCGTGGCTAACTGCGCCCCGGCGACGGCGTTGTGGTCGGTGATGACTGCGAAGTCCATGCCGCTGCAGAACGTCTGCAGGGCCATGTAAATCGGCGAGTAGGAACCGTCTGAATAGATCGTGTGCATGTGCATGTCGCCCACGTACAGCAGCATCGTCTCAGCCGTCGTTGGAGCGGGCCCGACCTTAGCGTCCTCGATCTGCTCGGCCAGCGCCACGCGGAACGCGTCTATCTGCCCCAAAGAAATCGGCTCGCCTGTCGCCACCGCCAACGCCGCGCCTTGGGCCACTTCCGCCGAAGAGCTCGTCGATCTGATGATCCGCTTGCCCGAAAGTATTTCAACGGAAGCCACCTCCGCCACCGGCTGATACAGAACGGCGCCGCTCTGGTCGACCTTCGATCCGATTTTGCTGCCCGCCACATCGCCGAGAATCAGCACCCACCCATCCTGATCGACTGTGCCGGGCGCGGCCTCACCAAGGCTCTCGGCGATCTCAGCCAGATGGCCATCCAATATAGCCCGCGTTGCCGCCGGTACGGGTTCCGCCAACAGAACCGCTGCCGGTTCTTCGGGCATCGCCAGCATGAAGTCTTCCAGCGCCAGGATGATCCCGCGGCCATCCGAGCCATTCCACAGCAGCACATGCTTGCCCGGGTCGAACGATTCCATTGTCATGGCCGAGCAGGCGAAATCCCTCAGGCGGATCTTTGCCGGCAAGCCGGCGAACTCCGTGGTCTGCCACCACGCCCCAATGGGCCCGCCCGACGGGACGCCACCAAACTCCCGCCGCGCAGATTCCTCGTCCGGATATTGCTGGACCGATACCGTTGCGATAGGCGCCGCGCCCCAGTAAAGGCTGACGTGTGCCTCCTGAGGCTGGGAGAACTCCACCATCACCTGGGCCTCGGGGTCGACCGCCAGCGTCAGCAGGTCCAGCAGGCTGTCGCTGTAAGCAGGCCTGACGCCTGATTCCAACAACGCCAGCCTCGCCAGCAGCTCCCTGGCCTGAAGACCCGTGCCCGGCACATCTTTCCAAGAGGCGGTCTGTCGGAAACGCTCGAGATTAGCCGCGGCTGCAAGCCAGTCTGTCGCAAGGAACGGCTGTGATACCGCTATCTCACCTGGGTCTGCCTCTTCGATCCGCCCGAGCACTCCCTCCGTGAACCCCCTGACGATAAGAACCTCTCTTCGGACCTCACCCAGGCTGTCGCCTTTAGAATCCAGCACTCTTGCCGTTATCGTGTACTCACCGCAGGGAACGTTCTCCAGCCGCCAGGTGTAGATGGCGCTCTTCCTCACTCCCCACGAAGCCCCGCTGGACTTCAAACCGAGCCGTTGCGTCAGCGTACGCTCGGATCGCCAATTATTGATAATCAGTTCGACACTTCTGGCCTCTCGGCCGATATTGATGCCCAGGTCGATGCCAATAGGCACCGTCGTGTCCTCTGCCGGCGGGCAGTTGTCCACGTCCAGCATGACCTCCGATTCCAGATCTGTGTCCGCGGAGCGGGTGAGCCTGTCCACAAGCACAGCAGGGGAGGTCTTTCCCGGTGGGCGGCGAGACATCGAGCGGTACCACGACGGGTGCCATGTCATCCCGAACGGCACGACCTGATCGCCGTCGCGACGGTCATAGTCGATCATGGTGAAACGCACTCCCAGTTGCTCGCCGCACTCGGGCCCGCGATCCGGCAGCAGCGACCATGGGATCAGCACCTCTACGACGTAGCCCTTCCCGGTCCGGCTTACCTTGTAGTCAACGCCGCTGGGCGTCTCGGAAGGCTCGTAAAGCCCGGCGGGCAAGTCCACTCGCGGCGGAATGAACAAAAGACGGACACCGGGCGGTTTCGGGTCCCCATAGGCCAAGCCCTCATCGGAGTTGGTCTCCACCACGATCGCCACGCAGTCCTGGTCCCACGGCGTCTCGGGCGGCTGATTGTTGACCACGTCGCTGTCGGCGACCGCAACTGCTGCGCAGACTCCCTCGTCGTTCCACGCCACGAAGCACTCCATACTGGCGTCGTCGGGCCCCAGCCATTTGTGGCCTCCCTGCATGTAGATATACAGGCTCTCGGCGCGAGCCGGCACGGCCAGGCCCGATGACCACTCGTCGAGCTTACCGTCGATCACGAACGGTTCGGCGAGCCTCGGAACGCCGATGGGCTGCTTCGGCGACCCCGGCCCCGCAGGCCAGCGCCACTCATCCGAGTCCCCAGCCAGGCTCTCTCTGGCAACTTCACTGGCTCTGCCGGCCTCAAGGACGGGCCCTGTCGCCCTCTCCTGCTGACAGCTCGTTGACATAACAAAAAACAACACGGCGAACGGCAGAACATGCGCCACTTTCATCGTCCGTCCTTTGCAATGAATATGCCCACAGCAAATGAAACAATCACCGCCCCATGGCGGCAAATTAGAACGCGATTATACGTGCGCTTTGGACCATCGCCAGAATAAGAAACTCCAACCCCGGCCAACCGACCTTTCACCCCGGCTGAGCACCTTCCGCAGCACAGCCGGAATGCATCTCCTATTGCCTTTGGACAGGTCATCCGGGTAATGTCATTTGCATACCGCCTCAAAACAGTCAGGAGAAGGAAATGAAAATCAAGAAACGCGATGAAGCTCCCCCGGTCGAAACGCCCGGATACACCGCCGTCACCAAGCAGGTCGTGCTGGGGCCCGAAGACGGATCGGACGAGATCGTCCTGCGATACTTCACCGTCGCTGCCGGCGGCGCAACGCCTTATCACAGTCATGACTTCCCCCACCTTGTTAAAATCGAGACAGGCCAAGGCGTCGCCGTTGACGCCCACGGCGGCGAATCCCCAGTTGTTGCCGGCGACTACGTCTACGTGGAATCCAACGTGCTTCACAATTTCAAGAACACCGGCGAAGCCCCATTTGAGTTCGTCTGCATCGTCCCGGTGCGCGGCGAATTCAGTGGCGCCACCTGCAGTTCCCCTCCGTCCGGGCAGTGAGCCCGCTGTCCGAAGACCTCCGTGACATAACTGTAGGCCCGACCGCACAGTGGCCGATGGCCAATGCGGTAGCCCGGCCTAGATGCCCTCACGCAGCTCGCCAAGTATGGCTGTGACAACGTCCATGTGGTCAGCCAGCCACCCGGTAGGCCGCAGCTCGCCGCTTGCGGCCAGCCTGGCGACGCCTTCGCGGATCCCCTCATCGCGGGGAATCTGCCCGACCAGCGGCAGGCCGTCCAACTCCCGGCTAATGCATTCCAGGTCGGCCGGATCGGCAATTCCGTTAGCGATGACGAACAGGTTCGTCATACCAAGATCAGCCGCCAGCTCGCGCGTGCGAAGGGCTGTTTGAAGGCTCCACTTCCCGTCGTCCACCACGATCACAAGCGCGTCCATCGATTCCGCCGTCGCCCGCCCGAGGTGTTCGATGCCGGCCTCCATGTCCATTATGATGTTGTCGTCGCGGTGCAGCAGAAGATGGCTGAGCAAGGCCTTAATCAGCACAGTCGCCGGGCAGATGCAGCCGCCTCCGCCCTTCTTTACGCCTCCCAGAACTAGCAAATGGATATTCCCCACCACAGTAGCGTATTCCTCGGGGATATCGTCGACCTTCGGGTTAAGCTTGAAGTACCCCCCATAGCCTTCCGACGAGCCCGTACGCTCAGCTATGAGCTCCTTCATTTCACCGAGCGGCGCGGGTTGCCTGTCGGCCGGTATCCCCAGAGCGGCCGCCAGGTTTGCGTCCGGATCGGCGTCGATGGCGATTACACTCTTGCCCTGAAGGCTAAGTCCGGTCGCCAGCATGGCTGCCAAAGTCGTCTTGCCCACACCGCCCTTGCCTGATATGGCGATCTTCATTTCCGTCTCCATGCTGTGTCCGACCGGCCCCATGTCGCACGGTCGTCCAGCCAGCAGCCCCCATTATATACGTTGCTTGACATGGTGTTTCGCAAAATAGTATAGTCGAATGGTGGAGTGCGTCTGTACGTTCAGATCTCTCCGACGTTGTTCGTAAAAAAGTTACTGGGCCCACCCCATCGGGGCCGCGTCGGTTGCTCCGGAGGATGGGTGCACTGTTAACTAGAGGCGAAATCATGAGTAATCCGCAGGAACGAAGCACGGATAAAGCATCTGTCGAGGTCCTAAAACATGCCGCCGATCAGGGCTTGCAGGTCGCCTGGGACCGTTATGACGCCATGCAGCCCCAGTGCGGCTTCGGCGAACTGGGAATATGTTGCCGCAACTGCACAATGGGACCATGCCGCATCGACCCCTTCGGCGAAGGCCCCTCCGAGGGTATCTGCGGCGCCACCGCTGACATCATCGCCGCACGAAACCTCATCCGAATGATCGCCAGCGGCGCCTCCGCCCACTCGGACCACGGCCGAGACGTGGCCCACACGCTGCTGGTCGCCACTGGCGGCGAAAAGAGCGACTACCAAATCAAGGATGAAAACAAACTCCGCGCCCTTGCAGCCGAACTGGGTGTGAAAACCGATGCAAAGGATATCCCAGCAGTCGGCCGGGAGGTCGCTGAAATCTGCTTCCGCCAGTTCGGCCAGCAAGACGGCGAGGTGGTCTTCACCGCCCGCGCGCCCGAAGACCAGCGACGGCGCTGGAAAAACGCACGGGTCATGCCCCGAGGCATCGATCGCGAAATCGTTGAAATCATGCACCGCACCCACGTCGGCGTGGACAACGACCCGGTCAATCTTATCCTCCAAGGCTGCCGGGCGGCCCTGGCCGACGGATGGGGCGGTTCCATGATCGCCACCGAACTGTCCGACGTGCTGTTCCGCACTCCCGACTGGGTCGTCAGCCGGGCCAACCTCGGCGTGCTCGACCCACAGGCCGTAAACATCATCGTTCACGGACACGAGCCAACCCTTTCGGAGATGATCGTCGCCGCATCTCAAGACAAGGAGCTGCTGCAACTGGCCAAGAGCAAAGGCGCCAAAGGCATCAATCTCGCCGGTATCTGCTGCACCGCCAACGAAATCCTCATGCGCCACGGCATTCCGCTGGCGGGTAACTTCCTCCAGCAGGAATTGGCTTTGGCTACGAATGTCGTCGAGGCCATGGTCGTGGACGTCCAGTGCATCTTCCCCGCCTTGGGAAAGCTCACCCAGAAGGTCCACACCAAGCTGATCTCCACCTCCCCTAAGGCAAAGTTCCCCTACGCCGAACACATAGAGTTCCAGGAGTCGCGAGCGTACGACATCGCCAAGAAAATCGTTCAGACCGCGATAGAAAACTTCCCCAACCGTAAGGGCGCCCCGAAGGTGCCGAAACAAAGCAGCCCGTTGGTGGCAGGCTTCACCGCCGAGAACATCTTCTCGGCTCTGGGAGGACGGTATCGACCAAGCTATCGTCCGCTGAACGAAGCCATCATCTCCGGGCGGCTTCGTGGCGTGGCAGGCGTTGTCGGATGCAACAACCCCAAGCATCGACACGACGCGGGCCACGTGGCCATCACAAAGGAACTGCTGGCTAATGACGTCCTGGTGGCTACCACCGGATGCACCGCCATCGCCGACGCAAAAGCGGGCCTGCTATGCCCCGAGGCCGCCGAAGAATTCGCCGGCGAGGGACTCCGGGAAATCTGTCGCGCAGTCGGCATCCCGCCGGTTCTGCACCTAGGCTCGTGCGTTGACAACAGCCGAATCCTGGTCGTGCTAGCCAACATGGTCGCCGAGGGAGGCCTGGGAGAATCCATCGCCGACCTGCCTGTCGCGGGCTCGGCGCCCGAATGGATGAGCGAGAAGGCTGTCGCCATCGGCTTCTACGTGGTGGTCTCCGGCGTGTACACGGTCCTGGGCGAGCCCCTGCCGGTAGAGGGGTCATCGCAGGTTACGAAATTCCTGACCGAGGGCATCGAAGATCTGTTCGGCGGAAAATTCGCATTCGAGGCGGATCCGATCAAGGCTGCGCGCCTGATGATCGATCACATCGACGCCAAGCGCGCCGCACTGCACCTGCCCGGCCCCATGTACGAAGTTCCCTACGCCCCGAGAACCGTTGAAGCCGCCGAGCCGGCTGCCGCAGTCAGATAATCGAGGACTTTCTGCATGGGTAAGAGCAAAATATACTTCGACAGCGAAAAATGCCTCGGCTGCCACTCCTGCGAATTCGCCTGTGCCGTTGCCCACTCCGTAAGCAAGGACCCGCACAAGGCCCACCTTGAAGACGAGCTCCCCATCCGCCGCAGGAATGTTGAATTAGTGGAAGGCGCATGCCTGACTGTGGGCTGCCGCCACTGCGACCCGGCTCCATGCGTCGATGCCTGCATGGCTGGCGCTATGCAAAAGAACAACGAAACCGGCGTGGTCAGTTGCAACCTGGACCAGTGCGTCGCGTGCTGGATGTGCGTCATGGTCTGCCCGTTCGATGCCGTTCAGCCCGGCAAAGTGCATGCCCTAAAGTGCGATATGTGTGACCAGCGTGAGGGCGGACCGGCCTGCGTAGAGGCCTGCATTACCGGAGGTCTGTTCGAGGCAACCCCCCAACAGTTCGTCGAGACTGTCCAAGCCAGGAAAAAAACTCGCAACCCGGAGCCTGAAAAATGAAAGTTGTTATCATTGGCAACCACGCCGCGGGAATATCGGCGGCTGAGACACTTCGAAGAGGGGACGCATCCTGTCAGATCGTCATGATATCCACCGAGGACACTCCCCCATACTCCCGATGCCTCATACCAATGCTCGTCTCCGGCGAGAAAAGCCTCCGGGAAATCCTCTACAGGCCTGCGACCTTCTACGATGACATGAACATCGAAACGATGTTCGGCGTCGAAGCGATCCGCATATTGGTCAAAGAGAAGGCCGTCCTGCTGTCCGACGGCAGACAGATCGGCTACGACTTCCTCATCATCGCAAACGGCGGCACGCCCTCACTGCCCCGCATTCCGGGAATAGAAAACGAAGGCGTGTTCGGGTTTCGCGGCCTAGACGACGCACAGAGGATTATCGAATATTGCGAGAACGTCGAGGTAGTAGGTGTCCTGGGAGGGGGGCTGGTGGGGTTGAAGGCGGCCGTTGCGCTCAACAAACGCGGCAAGAAGGTCAAAGTTATCGTCGGCTCGCCTAATGTTCTCAGCCAAATCATCGGGCCACATGAGGCCGGAATCTATGAACGGTACCTCAGCGAACTCGGCATCGAGATTATGATGCGAACAAATCCAGCCGCCGTTCTGGGCGATGGTCAAGTGGAAGGCGTTGAAAGCACCGAAGGCCTAAAAATCCCCTGCCAAATGGTCGTTGTCGGAAAGGGCGTCGACGCTAACCGCGCATTGGTCCACGATACCGGCATCAAAACTGAATACGGAGTTGTTGTCGACGATCACTGCCGAACCAGCGTACCGGACGTCTACGCCGCCGGCGATATCGCACAAAGCCGCGACGACGTCCGGGCCCGCCTTTGGATGAACTCATTGTGGCCTTTCGCCGTGGAAGAGGGACGCGTCGCCGCTGAGAACGTGCTCGGCTGGGACACCACGCTGCGCCCGAGAACGTCTATGAACTCCTTCACCGTGGGGGAGCTCTGCCTTATCACCTGTGGCCTTACGGGAGCACGCGAGGAGATCGAAGGGGCCGAGGAAATTACCACCACCGGGCCAGGAAAAAATGACGGCAGGCGATTCGTTGTGAAGGATAATCGCCTGGTGGGCTTCGCGCTGGTCGGGGACGTTCGCCATGCCGGTGTGCTGACTTCCCTGGTCACGCGCGGGGTTGATGTCTCCGGCATCAAGGATGAAATCATAACAGGCAGATACAGCTTCTCAACGATTCTCCCCCTCGTCAGAGACAATCCCGGCAAGTTCACCGCCCCCGAGTACCACGAAGTCCTTGGTTCCTTCTAGGCAAGAACGTGGCCGAACAATTATACAGACAGCAGAATGAGGGCTTATCATGAGCAGAGAAGTCATTTCAGCGGTTATTCGAGGCGCCCACGGCTTCGTCCAAGAGGCCGAAACAATGCTCGCCCAGGCCATCCAGGCCAATGGAAAAGACCAGAAAATAGCCTTCCCCGAAACCGCCTTCCACCTGCCGATGACCGCAGCCCTCACCGGACACGAAGTCAAGACGCTCGGTGAGCTCGCCCCCGTCGTCGAACACTGTCGGGAGCTTCTGCCGGCCGAGCCGACCGATAAGCTCTGGCTGCCGTACCTCGGTGACGGACTCGACGCCGGCGCCGCAACCTTGCTCTCCCTCGAGGCGATCTGCGCCTTGCGCTACCTCAACGGCGAAACGATCGAGCCCGGCTTCACCGGTTTCATCTCCGATACAATCCTCCGTGAGTTGGGCATCCAACTCGTCGACGGCCGAATGCCCGGCTTCGCGGCCATACTCGGCCCCGCCCCAGACAATGAAATCGCCGTCCATACAATCCGCGAACTGCAGAAACGCAGCATCCTTACTTTCCTGGTGGCAAACAGAGACGGAAAGTCTCTAAAGGACCAACTTGACGCCGAGGGCGTTGAATTGGGCTGGGACACCTACATCGTGCCCGTCGGGCGTGACACCCACTCAGCCATCTATGTCCTCAACTGGGCCATGCGCGGCGCACTGACCTTCGGCGGACACACCGCCGGCGACTGGGCGAGCTGCCTGCGGTACTGTCGAGAGCGAATATTCGCATTCGGTATCACCTTCGGGCCCATTCCCGACGACTGGTACGCCGTCGGAGCGGGGGCCATACTCATGGGCTTCCCGGTTATATCCGATCATCAGTCCACTCCCGAGGTCAGACCCACCGGCGTGACCACCTACGAGGCCCTCGTTCGCCAGCTCGACTACAAGCAGATCGTGCCGACCTGCATCGAGGTGCGCGGCGTGAAGGTAAAGGTCGAGGAGGTCGACATCCCCGTGTCCTTCTCGCCGGCGTTCGAGGGCGAGCGCGTCCGCCGCGAGAACATGCACGTGCAATTCGGCGGCAAGTACTCCCGGGGAATAGAACTGCTGGAGATGGTCGATCTGGATGCCATCACCGACGCCGACATCATTGTCAAGGGCAAGGGCTTGGAGGCCGTCGAGGAAGGCGGGGCCATTGATCTGGGTATCTACGTCACCGTCGCCGGGAGAAAGATGAAGAAAGACTTCGAGGCCATCTTGGAGCGGAGAATCCACAACTACTGCAACGAGGCCATGGGCTTCATGCACACCGGCCAGCGCGACCAAATCTGGTGCCGCATCAGCAAACAAGCGTTCGCCGCGGGCTTTCGACTAAAGCACATAGGCACCATACTCCACGCCAAACTGCACGAGGATTTTGGGACCATCGTGGACAAGGTGGCTGTGACCGTCACCAACGAAGCGGACGAGGTCCAGGCCCTGATGGACCGGTGCAGGCCGATATTTCAGGCCCGGGACGACCGGGTGGCGGGAATGACCGATGAGTCAGTGGACACATTCTATTCCTGCACGCTCTGCCAGTCGTTCGCCCCCAACCACGTCTGCATCATCTCACCCGAAAGACTAGGACTTTGCGGGGCATACAACTGGGTGGACGGACAGGCCGCGTACGAAATCAATCCCACCGGGCCGAACCAGCCGGTGCCCAAAGGCAGGTGCATCGACGAAAAGCGCGGCGAGTGGGAAAACGTTAACAAGTTCGTCTATGAGAACTCCAACTCCACCATAGACCGATATTGCCAGTACTCTCTGATGCAATACCCCATGACTTCCTGCGGGTGCTTCGAGTGCATCGTTGCAATGGTCCCCGAGGCCAACGGCGTGATGGTCGTCAACCGAGAATACTCCGGCGATACCCCGATCGGCATGACCTTTTCAACGCTGGCCGGCTCCGTCGGCGGCGGCGCGCAGACGCCGGGCTTTCTCGGTGTCGGCAGACTGTACCTCGTTAGCCGAAAGTTCATCAGCGCAGAGGGCGGCCTAAGCCGGCTGGTCTGGATGCCTAAGGAACTAAAGGAAGCCATGCGTGAGAAGCTTGAAACTCGCGCCAACCAAGAGGGTTTAGACGGATTCGTGGATAAGATCGGCGATGAAACCGTCGCAACCACGGCCGAGCAGCTCGTCGAGTTCCTTGCCAAAGTCGAGCACCCGGCCATGGCGATGGCTTCGTTGCTCTGATCATGCTCCGCAAGCGGTCGAAAAATAAGGAGTCAGCCAATGGCGCTCACGGGCCTGGATATCTACAAAAACCTGCCGAAGGAAAATTGTAAAGAGTGCGGGCTGCCCACCTGCCTGGCCTTTGCGATGAAAGTTGCTTCCGGACAGGCCGGGCTCGATGAGTGCCCACGACTCACCGAAGAGGCCCGCGCCGGGCTCAGCGAAGCGTCCGCCCCGCCGCAGCGACTGGTAAAGATTGGCCCGGAGGCCAGCCGAATCGAGATCGGCCAGGAAACCGTCATGTTCCGGCACGAGGAAAAATTCCATCATCCCACAGCCATCGCGCTGACGATCTCCGACGCCGACCAGGCTGTCGTGAAAACCGCATGCGAAAACTTCACCAAACTCCAGTTCCCCCGCGTAGGCCAAGTGCTCCGGACCGACATGGTCGCCCTGACTAACGACTCCGGCTCCCAGGACACCATGATTGCTGCCGCCAAGACCATAAACGATTCGCTCGGCGTCCCACTGGTGCTCATCAGCGATAATCTCAAAACCCTCGCAGCCGTCGCCTCCGGGCCCCTCGCCGGCGCTGCCCCTGTGACGCTGTGCACCGCCTCCCCGTCAGCCGACGAACTGGCCCAACTCGCCGCAACCGGCGCCGTACTGTGCATCGCTGGAGGCATGCCCGATATAGCCGACAAGGTCGATGCCCTCGCCGAAAAGAACGTCAAAAACACCGTCATCTCGCCCGGCCACGTGAACTCGCTGGACTGCCTCACCTTCCTCACTCAGACCCGCCGGGCCGCCCTCATCAAGAAATTCCGTCAGCTCGGCTGCCCCGCCCTCGTCTTCGCCGATGCGGACGACCATGCGGCGGCCTCCCTCGATGCCTGCATCTATGTCTGTAAATATGCCGGTATCGTTGTCACCAATGTGTGGGAGCCACACTTGCTCCTGCCGATCCTCACCACCAGGCAGAATATCTTCACCGACCCGCAAAAACCCGTCCAGGTCGAACCAAAGCTCTACGATATCGGTGAGGTTACCCCTCAAAGCCCATTGCTGGTGACCACCAACTTCTCGCTGAGTTACTACTCTGTCGAGTCGGAGGTCGAGGCCTCTCGCGTTCCATGCCGAATCCTTGCCGTCGATACCGAAGGCACCAGTGTGCTGACGGCCTGGGCCGCTGACAAGTTCAACCCCGAAACTATCACGGAAGCCCTAAAGTCGTGTGGTGCCGACGAAAAATTCGAACATCACAAGGTTGTAATTCCGGGCCACGTGGCCGTCCTAACAGCCCAACTCGCCGAAGACTCCGGCTGGGAAGTGCTGGTCGGGCCCAAAGAGGCGTCGGGCATAGGCCCGTTCCTGAAAAATGAATGGAAAGGGAACTGATAGGTACTGGGAAGGTGTATCGGCCCACAGGGCGCCGCAGCACCGTCGCAATCCCCCTGGCCCTCTCCGAGACACTTGATGGCCAAAACATGCACAGTCCTGTTTACCCCAGGCGACACCACCGTTCAGGTGCCGCGAGGCACCACCATCCTCGCAGCGGCGCATAAGGCAGGAGTTTTCATCAACAGTCTCTGCGGCGGAGATGGCGTGTGCGGCCGGTGCCGGGTCATCGTCAAAAAAGGTCGCGCCGTCGGCGGCTCTACCGAATTCTTCACCCACGCGGAAATCCGTCAGGGCTATATCCTCGCCTGCGAGGGACGCGTTGATTCGGACATAGTCGTCGACATCCCCGCTGAAGCACGCCTCGCCGAGCCACCGGAGTACGTGGACGAAGTGCCGCTTCTTGCCGATGTCAGCAGGAGGGGGCGAAAAGGCATCCGATTCTCACCCCTGGTCCGAAAAACCTGCATCCAGCTGCCGCCTCCTTCCCTGGACAACAACGTCTCCGACCTCCAACGCCTCGAGCAGGCCCTGGGAAAGATAATCGTCTCAGAAGGCTTCCAGATGGGCCTGAAGGTTACGCGCCGCCTGCCGGATGTCTTGCGCCGAGGTGATTGGCACGTCACTGCCGTGACCGGCTATCGAGGCCCGCTGACCGAAATCGTCGACGTAGAGCCCGGCGACACCACCCAGCCGAACATGTGCGTCGCCGCTGACATCGGCACAACCACCGTCGTCTGTCACCTCGTCGACCTCCGCGACGGACAAACGCTAGGCCAGGCCGCAAAGTACAACAGCCAGGCCCGTTTCGGCGGCGATGTCATACACCGAATCATCCACGCCTCCCAGGACACCGCAGGCGCCGCCCCTCTCCGCGAGGCGATCGTCAGCGACATCAACGAACTTATCCACGACCTCATCCAAAGATACAGACTGGGCACACAGGACATATCCTTCATATGTGCGGCCGGCAATACCACAATGGTCCACCTCCTGCTCGGGCTGCCCGTCGAAAACATACGCAAGAACCCATACGTCGGGGCCGCCTATCGCCTGCCGCCCTTTCGGGCCGCGGAAGTAGGCCTGCAGATCAATCCCCGCGGGCTGCTGTACTGCCTGCCCTGCGTCGCTGGCTTCGTCGGAGCAGACATCGTCGCCGGCATCTACGCCTCGGGCCTGTCAAGCCGCGATGAAGTGAGCATGCTCATCGACATCGGGACCAACGGCGAAATCGTTGTCGGCAACAGGGACTTCTTGGTCTGCGCCAGCGCCTCGGCCGGTCCTTCCTTCGAAGGTGCCGAATGCCGCTGCGGAATGCGAGCCACCAGAGGCGCCATCGACCACATCCGCCTCCTCGACGCCCATCGCGTGTTGAGCTTCTCGACGATATCCTCCGCTGCGCCCATAGGCATCGCCGGAACGGGCTACGTCGACCTCATCGCCGAGCTGCTCCGCGTCGGCGCTGTCGACCGGACAGGCAGAATCAACACCGATATCGCCCGCCCCCGTATCGAACAGAGCGAATACGGCGAGATTACCTATACCGTCATACCAGCTGCTCAGTCCGGAAACGGAAAGAGTGTGGTTATCTCCCAGGGCGACGTGAACAACATACTCCGCGCAAAGGGCGCAATTTATGCCGCCGCTACGGTGCTGCTGAAATCTCTCAACATGACCTTCAGCGACCTCAGTGAAATCATGGTCGCCGGCGCCTTCGGAAACTTCCTGAACCTCGAAAACGCCGTGTTCATAGGCCTCCTGCCCGACCTCGACCCCGAAAAGCTCCGCTTCGTGGGTAACTCCGCCCTGGCCGGGGCAAAGCTCGCCGCCCTCTGCCATGAAAGCTACGAGGAGATTTACCGCATAGCCGACCGGACCACCTACTTTGAACTGAGCACCGATCCGAACTTCATGGATGAGTTCGTCTCGGCCTGCTTCTTCCCCCACACCAATATCGAGCTCTTCCCGAAAGTGCTGGCTGAGTTCCGCAAGTCCCGGGAGCGATAAGATGCCCGCGACAACCATAGCCTTTGGCGGAAAAGGTGGGTCCGGTAAAACCACCATGGCGGCCCTGCTGATCCGCTGGCTTATCCGCATGGGCGAAAAGCCCGTCCTAGCTGTCGATGCCGACCCCAACGCCACCCTGGCGATGGCGCTCGGCCTGCAGGCCGGCGATACCATCTCCGACCTGCGAGACCGCATGGGCGACGCCGCTCAAAACCCCTCCGAGATACCAAAGGACCGACTCATGGGCCAATGGCTCTCCCAGCTGCTGAGTGAACAGGCAGGCTTCGACCTGCTGGCTATGGGACGTCCCGAAGGGCCCAAGTGTTACTGCTACGTCAACGGCCTGCTGCGAAGATATCTCAGCCTGCTGCGCGAAAACTACACGGCGGTCGTTGTCGACTGCCAAGCCGGTATGGAGTATCTGTCCCGGCTCACGGTCGACGACGTCCACACTCTTGTGCTCGTCGCTGAGGCGTCGGCCGTCGGCGTCGCCTCCGCCGGCCGCATCGCTACGCTCAGCCGATCACTGCCTATCAACGTGGGACAACGCTTGCTGGTGCTCAACAAGATCTGCGACCCAAAGGTGCCGACTGAGCTGAATGATCGGTTTCCACAGGTTGAAACGGTTATCCAGGTCCCGTGGGACGACCGTGTCGCCGACTGCTGGACCCGAGGCCTGCCAATAGAACATGAATCCCCCGCCCTGCAAAACGCCATCGAAAAGCTGGCGCGTTGCTGCCTCGGCCGTGAAACCGCCGACAGGAACACCAAAGGATAAGGAGCCACTACTATGGAAATCCCCAACGTATCGGCCAAGTGGGCCGGAAAGCTCTCCACCGTCGTCATCGGTGCCACCGCCGACCAGGGAGGCACGCGCGGGTCCACCGTGACCATAGGGGGCTCAGCCGCCCTGCCTTTCATGAGCTTTGAAGGACCCGTCGGAAACAGACCCGCCATCGCTATTGAAGTCTGGGACGCAGGGGCCGACACCTGGCCTGATCCGCTTAAGAAAGCCTACGGCGACGCCATGGCCAGCACAACTGAATGGGCGAAAATGGCCGCCCGGTTTGGCGCAGACCTCATCTGCCTCCGCCTTACCGACGCCCACCCGGACCTGGGCGACCGCTCCCCCCAGCAGTGCGCCCAAACCGTAAAGGACCTTCTCGCCGCCGTCGATGTCCCCCTCATCATCTGGGGGTGCGGCGTGGACGATAAGGACAACCAGATCCTTCCAGCCGTTTCCGCAGCCGCAAAGGGCGAGAACTGCCTTATAGGAACCGCTCGGGAAAAAAACTACCGCACCGTCGTTGCCGTCTGCCTCGCCGATAAACATAAGCTCATTGCCGAAAGCCCCCTGGACATCAACATCGCCAAGCAGGTCAACATCCTCTGCTCAGAGGCCGGCTTCCCCGTGAAAGACATCGTCATCTTCCCCACTACAGGCGCTCTCGGCTACGGCATAGAATATGTCTACAGCATCCAGGAGCGAGGCCGACTCGCCGCCCTCGGCGGCGACAAGCTCCTTGGACAGCCCGTCCTCTGCGACGTCGGTTTCGAAGCCTGGCGCGCGAAGGAAGCCAAGGTCCCGCCGTTCGACACCGTGACCGATGACAACCGTGACCAGTGGGGCATCATGTGGGAGTCCGCAACAGCCACGGTGCTCCTCCAGGCCGGCGCCGACCTGCTGGTCATGCGGCATCCCAAGGCCGTCGAAAACGTCAGAGCCATCGTGGACCGATTAAATCCTGCTGTCTCAGCCTGACACCCCAACACAAACACCACCTGAAGAAAGGGAACATACTCATGTACGTAATCGGAGAACGCATCAACGGAATGTTTGCGGACGTAAAGAAAGCAATTCAGGAAAAAAACGCCCAGACTATCCAGGATCTCGCCCGCAGACAGTTGGCTGCCGGGGCCACCGCCCTTGACCTCAACGTCGGGCCCGCCTCCGGTGACGCCAAGGGCGCCATGATGTGGCTTGTCCAGACAGTCCGCGCCGTCTGCGACGCTCCGCTAGCGATAGATACAGCCAAGTGGGACGTCATGCAGGCTGTAATCCCTCAGGTGCCCGGCGAGAAAATCCTTAACTCCACCAAGGCCGACATCGAAATAGCCACCGAATACGTCGCCCTAGCCGCCGCTCACGACGCCGGGCTCATCGGCCTGACTATCGACGCCGACGGCGTCCCAGGAAGCCTCGACAAACGCGTCGAGCTCGGCGCCCAAATACTCGCCGTCGCCATGGAAGGTGGACTGCCGATGGAAAAGGTCTTCATCGACCCGATCATCCTGCCGGTGAACGTCTCGCCCAAAACGCCACTCCACTGCATGCAGGCCATTGCACAACTCAAAAACTTCGCCGACCCGCCACCTCACCTGCTGCTGGGTCTGTCCAACGTCTCCCAGAGATGCACCAACCGAAGCCTCATTAACCGCACATATCTTGCCATGTGCATTGGCGCCGGGCTCGACGCAGCCATCATGGACCCCCTGGACACCGAACTGATGGACTCCAGCATCACCGCCGAACTGCTGCTGGAAAAGATGATCTACTGCGATTCCTACCTCGCTGCTGCCCGCGGAAAATGATCCGCTGCTGGCTGAGAAAGAAAACACCGGGAATGTTGAAATGAAATCCCACGTCCCCCCGCCTCAGCACAACATACAGGCCGCTACCGATATCGCGGTCCGCATGCTCGCCGCGCAGTCTGATGAGCAGATGGCCTGGCTGGGTGCCGAGCGGGCGGGGGACTTATGGCGATTGCAGGTGCTCAATGAATCGCTGAATGTCGACATAACCTCAGGCCGGGCGCTCGGCCCCGCAGGGCACCCCGTCAGGCCGGCGTGGCGCCTGCTCGTCCTCCATTACCTCGCCGTCAGGGACAGACCCCACCCAGCCCCGCCGGCGATAACCTTCGCCGATCTCCCCGCTGCCAGAACATACGCCAAAGTCTACCGCCAGCGGGTCAATCACCGGCTATGCGCCACTGCCGGAAGGGACCTGATATCCATGTGTAAAAGCACCGCCGCCATCGGGGCCGCCCCGGCCGATGGAGGTGACGCAGCTTTCGATATCACCGTCTTCCCGCGCATTACCACCCGGCTCATATGGTACGCTTCCGACGAAGAGTTCTCCCCGTCGGCAACCTTGCTGCTGCCGGGCAACATCGAACGATTCCTCTGTATTGAAGACATAGTTGTACTGTCCGAGTCGATAGTATCGCGACTTTCCGGTCTGCCTTTTTGAAAAGGCTCTGCTGAGCCGACAGCCTGGGATATTGCCCAAATCAATTCCAGACAATCGCCGGCCCGGCCGATTACCTGGCAAGGACTGGCGGAATAATCCGCTTCCCCTGCCGGCCATCCCTTACCGGTCGTCACGCCAGCTATAATGAATTGTCGGCCGACTGCGACCAACTGGCCGGTTGGCGAGCCCCTGAAGGACCGTCTGTGACGCAGCGCGGACCGTGCGCCGACCAATAACACACGCCGATCGGGCCTGAATAAAACTAACGACATGCCTAAGATTCCTCCGTGGAAGAACCTATCTGAAGCGGCCTGCTTCCTCAGGACGCAGGGCGAAAACTGCGCTACAGTTGCGGCCCACCTCTACGCCGCAGGCCTGCCCCCGGAACCATCGATGACGCTCCTTATTCATGCCGGGTTCGCTCCTGCTGAAGCAGAGGCCGCCACAGCCGCCCCCTACGGGGTCGTCAACACGAGTATCGTCGCCCGGCTCAAAGAGCTCCACGCCGCCCAGTATCGCCCCGACCAGCAGCGACGGCATGAATCCGAATCTTCGTCGCAGAATCAGGAAACCACCCACCGGCATACCCGCCCCGAAAAGCCGCCAGCTTCGGAAAGTTATCAGTCATGAGCAAACCAAAATGTCCCGGGCAAGACACCAGATACTGGACCCCCGACGACGCCTACGAAGTGCGCTGTCCCCATTGCGGGAATGAAATGGAGTTCTTCAAGGATGACCCCGTTCGCACCTGCCGCTCCTGCCGCAACAAAATCCCTAACCCGCGAATTGATCTGGGCTGTGCAAAGTGGTGCAAGTTCGCCGCCCAATGCCTCGGCCTCATGCCGCAGGATCCCAAGCTCATCGGTTCCCTTTGCGAACGCCTGAGCGACAGAATGAAGGCTGTGTTCGGCCGGGACCAGCAGAGGATCGACCACGCACTCAACGTACTCGATTACGCCGAACAGATCCTTCGCACCGAGCCTGACGCGTCGGGGCTGGTCGTACGAGCGGCGGCCATCCTGCACGATATAGGAATCCCACAGGCCCAACAGAAACACGGCAGCTCCGCCGCCAAATACCAGGAAACCGAAGGCCCGCCCATCGCAAGGCGGATACTCCAGGACCTGAACGTCGATCCGGCCGTTATCGACCGCGTTTGCAAAATCATTGCCAATCACCACAGTGCAAAGGAAATCGATACGCCCGAATTTCGAATCGTCTGGGACGCCGACCAACTGGTCAACATCCCAGAGCATCACCCCGACGCATCCCCACAAGAGCTGCGTGGGCTCATCGACAGACTTTTCCGCACCGACGCCGGCCGTGCCCTGGCAATCAAGACCCTCCTGAACTGATCACGCCGCGCAGCAAAACGGACGACCACCTTCCCTGAATGATACCCACCGCCACTAATGGGCAAGTTCCTCATCCGAACGGTTACTTCTTTCCGCGCCCGCTATTCCATCTCGAGCTTCTCGACTAGGTCGGCCAGGCGAAGCTCCAGCCGCTTCACCTCGCGCTGTACCGCGTTACGGTTCATTGCCATCCAGTACCACATCTTGACGAGGACTATGATCGATGCGCACGTCAGGAAAACCGTCGCCCACATGATGAAGTCGCGCGTTGTCTCGCTGCGAAAAAACATTAGCGCCGCCAGCACCGACACGCCCGTGAACACAAGCATGTCTAGCCATGCCACTACCGCCATCCACCGCTGCCGGCCTCGAAATGTGCTCGCCACCATCTCACGCAGCGTCATCTCCTGTTGTGCGTCGTGAAGCTCAGCCCGGTCAGCTCCACTCAGCACTTCTCGGATGTCATTGTCTGTCTGGTTCATCGTTGTCTCCTTCGCAGGCTATTCGCTCCTGCCCGTTCGCCTTCGCAATTCAGCCCGTCCGTGGTGCAGACGAGACTTCACCGTCCCGACCGGTATGCCAAGGGCCTGTGAGATTTCTGCTACGCCCAGGCCGTCCGTGTAGTGCAGCCTCAAAACAATCCTCTGCCCATCGCTCAGGCATTCCATCGCTGCTCTCACCTCGTCCGCTGCAGTCTTGTCGGCGTCGCCACTGGCCGGCGCCGCCGGCTCCACGCTCTCGTTCATACGCCCGAAACGCCGCTGCCGCTTGCGGCGGCGAATCCAATCGGCACACTTGTTCGTAACGATCCTGTACGCCCACGGTCGGAACCGCGCCGGATCGTCCAGCCGCTTAAGACCCCGGATGATTCCCAGCCAGCCTTCCTGAACGGCCTCCCACGCCGCATCCCGCCTGCCTGTCAGACGCATGGCGTGATGCAACAGCCGCTCGTGCCATCTGGCGACCAGAAGGTCCATCGATGCCGCGTCGCCGTCCTGGCAGCGCATAACCAGCAGCTCATCGACAAGCTGTTCCGTAGGCCTCTTCATCCAGCTACTACCTCAGTCGCTCCTCCGGCCTGAAGGTTCAATCCTTCCCCCACGCAAATGTCTGCAACGCTTCCCCCCGTTTGCAAATACACGAAAGGCTCAACTTCCCATCGCCGCCGCTTTTCACGCTTCTCAGTCAGGGCAGACTAACCGAGGGCATCCTCGGAATATCAAGCTCACCGCTTTTCTTCATAGGCAGGCGAAACGTCCCCGCCAGCGGCAGTTCAACGGACAGCGCCACGTCCGCATCATAGGGCATGGTCGAACCCGGACTGACATCCTGCAGCATGCTCACTATTCGCATGAAGTCGAGCTTCACCGGTATAGGCAGCACCTGGCTGCCGCCGGCCGGAATCTCGCCCTCCAGCGACGCATCACCGCTGAGGAACCGCTCCCCCCCGCTGGAAAGAACGTACTCCACCCCCGTCAGCGGAAGGGCCTGCGAATAGGGATTGCTCACCTCCACGTCGAAAAGCAGCGTCGCCGTCGTCATCGCAAGGTCCTTTACCTGTACGTCAACTATCTCAGCCGTGGGTGTGGTCGGGCCTAACCCCAGCTCGCCGCAGCCTGCCACCGCTGCCAGCACCGCCGCAACAAAAACCATCTGCAAACGTCCTTGACTCCGCGCTCTGTCAGTCATTGCTTGTTCTCCTTTGATCTAGGCCCTTGGCCTGTAGAATCACCGGCCCCTTGCCGTCAACTGTGCAGACACTTGCTACGTTAACGTGAAGTGCAATCAACATTATACCTCCTTCTCGCCCGCCGGGCGAACAGAGGAATAACCCCCCACAGCCCGTCCGGCGGCCACAACAAAGTCTACCCGTCTCCCGCGACTTTCACAACAACCAGCGTCACGTCGTCTTCCTGCGGCCCGACGCCGATGAACTCCTTTACCGCTCCTGCCACCGATTCGAATATCGACCGGGCGCTCCGGTCCGCATGCGCCGCGATCACCTCGCGCAGCCGATCCTTGCCGAACATCTCCCCGACCCGATTCCTGGCCTCCCAAATGCCGTCCGTGCCGATTACAACTATGTCACCCGCACCCAGCATCAACGGGCCGCTCGACTCGTACGCCATGCCCTCCTGGACGCCCAGGGGAACACCAAGGCTCACAAGCTCGTCAAACTCGTTCGTGCTGCGCCGCAGCCGGATCGCCGGATCATGACCCCCGGAAATCCATCGCAACGATCGATCGCCCGAATCAACTATGCCGTAAAACAGCGTCATGAACCGCGATGCCCCCGTGTCGCGGACCAGATGATGGTTCAGCGTATCGAAAAGACCGCTCAGATCCTCACCTCGCTGTTCGGCGTGCGAACGAAGCACAGCCCGCGCCGACGCCATCAACAGCGCCGCCCCGATTCCATGACCCGTTACGTCTCCCACGGCTATGCCAAGCTTGCCGGACCCGAGGCTGTGCATCTCGATGAAATCGTAATAGTCTCCCCCGGTCTCGTCGCAGTAGATGCTCTCTCCGGCTATGTCGAACCCGGCCAGTGTGGGAGTCTCCTGCGGCAACAGGTGCTGCTGAACCTCCATCGCCAGTGCCAGCGACCTCTTCATCTTCTCGCGGTCACGAAGCTTCGGGCCCATGTCGTTGAAAATCCCCGCCAGTTCGCCGATCTCGTCGTGAGATCGAACCTCCGCGTGAGCGTCATAGTTGCCCCCCGCCAAATCCTCAGCCGCACCCGTCAGTTCGCGCACAGGCTGCGTAACCGTTTCACTCGCCCGGGCAGCCACAACTGCCACGACAATCAAGACCACCACCAGTGATATTCCCGTTAGCTTCAGGACCTTGGCAATTCCCCCAAGCACGCGCTGCTCCGCTTCCACGGCAAGTTGCACGATCGTCGCATAGGGCAGAATCACGATGGGGAATCCTCCGCCATCCTGCGATACTGAACTGTAACCCCAAAGCGAATCCTCACCGCGATATGACATGCGGCGCACCCCGGATCGCCCCGCCTGCGCATCGGCTACCAGCTCCGCCAGTTCATGGGGGTCGTCGGATGTCAAAAACTCCATCTCCACAGGCTTGCGCCAGTCACGATGCTGCACAATATCGCTTGCCTGGGCAAGAATACCTAACTTCCCCTCGTACTCCGTGCCCGCCGTGCCTATCGCAACAAACATCGCCTTAGGGGCGTTGCCCCACAGCGCTGGCGGGCTCAGCCCTTCCAAAACACCCGATAGAGGAACGTCAATGGCCGTCACACCCGCAAACTCCCCGTCCGGGCCACAGATCGGCTTGCCAGCCGTCAACGCCACCAGCCCCGTGGTGACGTCCGTGACGACAATCCACGTCAGCCTGCCAGCATTGCGGGCCTCTGTGTACCACTGCCTCGCGCGGGGATCGTAGTCACTCGGATAGCCGCCGTGTGCCGGGTACGTCGTGTGAAGCCCCGACGCCAGCGACGTGTACTGCCACTTCACTGCATAAGATATGTCTCGCCGCAGAGTTTCGTAAACCTCCGGCATGGTCGAAAGGCGCAGCATGTCATCGCGGACATCTGCCTCGTTGACGTCGGCTGGCACCAGGTACGCCTGATCGCTGTAGGACACCAACATCGGGCCTTTCTCGCCGGCGTGAACAGGGGAGACAGCCGCATCTGCAGGAATCCTTAACCCCTCATCGAAGTCGCTTGCGTACAGCAATGTACGCTCGGCCGGCGGCAAAGACCTCAGACGCTTCTCCGCCTCCAGGGCCTGTATCTCCACTGACAATTCCACCAGTCGCTTGTCGCGCTGTATCACCGCGCCGTAATCGTCCACCACCTTCTGCAGAGTTGACCGTGCCTGCTGGGCCAGAATCTCCCCCTGCTCGGCAGACATGCGCTCGCCTACCTTGCGCATCAGCCGGCCCTGTATGACGGCGCTGGCTATCAGAGGAGCCAACGCAATCGCCAGCAACAGTATCAGCAGCTTCCAGCGTATCTTCACACCTCGCCTCCATCCGACCGGTCGCAACCGGGCGCCAATGCCCGCAACATTCTCGCAGCAATACCGCCCTTGGGCAACAGCCCGTCCCATTTGGAAGCCAGCGCCGCTGCTGAATTCCACGGCGTCCCCAAACGCACAACCTGTGCTATAATGCTCCCATTGCCTGCTCGCAAAGGCGACCTCGGGCGTGAATATTCCTCTGACATCCCGGACAAGACATGAAGGCATTTACGATGTTGACTACCCCGACACTTGAACAACTCGAGCCGCGATTGCTTCTGGACGGCGCCGCCGGCGCAGACTCACCAGCCCAGGACGGGGTACCTGAAACTCCTGCTGTTTTTGTGCGGGCGGAGGAGGATGGCTTCAAGCTCGGCGACCATCCCTTTTACGCTCCCGGCACAAACAACTACTATCTCCTGACCTACGGAGCCAGCGAAGAAACCCGAAAGTACATAGACGAGGTCCTCGAAACTGCTGCGGAAATGAACCTAAAGGTCATCCGCGCGTGGGCCTTCTGCGACGGCGAAGATCAGTGGAACGCATTGCAGACCGCACCCGGCGAATACTCCGAGACCGTCTTCTGCGGGCTGGACTATGTCATCTACCGCTCCGGTGAGCTCGGACTCCGGCTCATCCTGCCCTTCGTCAACAGCCTCGATGACTATGGTGGAATGGCCCAGTACGTCAAATGGGACGCCCAGTACGGCACGGACCCAAACCAGGTCGCCACACGACACAACGATTTCTACACCGACGCCGACACCCGACAGTGGTACAAAGATTTCGTCACCGCCGTCCTCAACCGACGCAATACCTACACAGGAGTCCTCTACAAGGATGACCCCACGATCTTCGCATGGGAACTGGCCAACGAGCCACGCGCCACCGGAGATAAATCCGGTGACATCCTCCAGACCTGGATCGAGGAGATGGCCGCCTACGTCAAGAGCATCGACCCAAACCACATGCTAACCATCGGGCTGGAAGGTCTCTACAACCGACGCTCCCGCAACTGGCTGTACGATGGATCCGAAGGAACCGACTTCATCCGCAACCACCAGGTCGAAGGAATAGATTTCGCCACCGTCCACATCTACCCCGACGAGTGGGACATCGACACCGACCAGTGCCTCGCCTGGTACAAAGAGCACATCGACGACGCCCGAAATAAGCTCCACATGCCCCTCATACTGGAGGAATTCGCCCTTGGCGTCACAGCATCAGGCCCACGTGACCAACGCGACAAGCTCTACGCCGACCTGTTCGAACTGGCCAAGCAGACCGATTCTGCCGGGTGGAACTTCTGGATGCTCGCTCACAAAAACCACAATCACGGCGAGTACAGCATCCGATTCTATGACCAGCGCGATGCATCCACCGTCGACATAATCTCCGCCGCCGCCGCCGAAATGAACGCACGCTCAGCCGGGGACGGCACCCCGGACACTGCCGATGCCCGCGATCAGCGCCCCGCAGCGCTCGCCGGCGAGCTCGTCAATAAAACAGAACCCCCCGCCGCAGCGTCGGCATATACAAACTTTCTGCGACTCTTGCCCTGGATCATCGTGCCTGTCGCCGTCACCGCTGCCGTCTTTGCCACGGCAAAGCGCCACCGACGTGCCAAGCCTTCACCGCAAACCAGATAAGCCCCCTAACCGCCTACACATAAAAACCCCGGCCGGCGCTCTTAAACCGAACAGCCACCAGGCCGCTCCAGGCCGAGGCCGAGCCAGGGATTTCTAAATTATACGCACCAACCCACTGTCACGCCAATTTCAGACTGTCTACCAGGTCCCTTTCGTGTTTCCTTTCCTCCTCTATTATCCGTTGGATTACCTGCGCATCCCGCCCGCCTGCGTGCGGCAGGAGCACCTCTCTATAAAACGCGATGCTGTCCCGTTCCATCTTCAACCCCAGCGAAATCGCCTCCGCAACAGAGCACTGCGACGCGCGCTGGCGGCACGACGCAACGTCCGGAATCAGACGCTCGTTAACCACACCTCTGAAATACTCAAGCTCCGAGTCAGTCAGCGGCTCGATCGCCGCCCCGCCCTGCTCAGCCAACTCTCCCAGCATGTGCCCGAAGATCTTCCAGTGCTCTTCCTCCTCCCTTGCCAGCCGCAGAAAAAAGTCCCCCACCGCGCGGTTCCCCCGCCCGCTCCCCGTCGCCACTACCTCGTAAAACACCTGGCCGATCGATTCCAGCTCCATCGCCGCCTGCAGCGCCGCCGCCGCCGTCGGACGGAGCTCACAGTCCTGCTCATTGCACATCATCACCTCTTATCACGTCCCCCCGGCCCGCTGTAACAGGCCCACAGCGGGCCCGTTTCCACTCAACCAAGTCTAGCGCCGAAAACCACCGCCTGCAACTTCCCGACCCCGGCCGGCTTGCCGACACAACTGCCCGTCCCCAATTGGTCCTTTAGTATTCCTCTCAGCCCCCTTAATATGAAACGTAAGCAGTGCGTGTCCCTTTATCCATGAGGTCACATCCATGGCTTTAAAAGTTGTCGAAGAAACTGATACGCTGACGCATATTGCTCTGACAGGCCAGCTCACCGTGATGGGTGTCGAACGCGTCACCGGCGCCCTGCATGAGCACGTCATCGGCCGCGGCGTCAACACCATCATCGATATGACGAATGTCTCCTTCATCGCATCCTCAGGCATAAACCTGCTGCTGGACTGCCGAAAACAGCTCCTGCGCTCCGGGGCGAAAATCGTGCTGCTCGGCCTCCGCCCCGATGTCGAGCATACCCTCCGCACCGCACGCATGGACAAGCTCTTCGACATGGTTCCCACGCTCGAAGAGGCCAAGGGCGCCCTCGCCTGCCTCTGACTACGCCGGCCAATAAGAAAATCTCAATTGAAGAGAAATCCCGCTACAGCCCAAGTACTGCAATAGGCCAAGAACAACCACATCGGAGATGCCACATGAAAGCAGGAGCAGCCGAAAGAGACGTAACCCCGCCCATCGGGACGATAATCAACCATCCGCCCCGAAAGAGCATCGGTGTGCACGATCCACTCTTCGTCCGCGCCCTGGTCCTCGACGACCAGGCCGGCACTGCGGTGTGCATCCTCTGCTGCGATCTTATCGGCTCAGGTTTCGACGTCGCCAAGGAACTCAGCGAGCGGATCCGTGCGAAATTGGGCATTCAGCACTTGCTGCTGAACTGCTCGCATCCGCATTCGTCGGTCGGCCTGGGCCCCCGCCTGCCCGATGGCAAGAAACTTACCGATGACGACAAGTGGAACCTCCGCACACACGACGCGATCATGGACATGCTCACCGAGGCCCGTGATTCAGCCGTTCCGGTCACCCTCCGCGCCGGCCGCGCCCCAGCACAGGTTGGCTTCAACCGCCGCGTCGTCAAGGATGACGGCTTCGTCACCATGGACGTCAACCGCCGAGGCCCCGTCGTCCCTTGGGTCAATGTCCTGCTCGCCGAGACTCTCGACTCCGCCAAGCCCGTCGCTCTGCTCTTCCAGCACGCCGCACATCCGGTTATTGCGCCGGATACCAGCTGCCTCATCAGCGCCGACTACCCCGGTGCCGCTGTCGCCTACATCCACGAGCAGCTTGGCGACGACGTCGTCGCTCTCTTCGGCCAGGGCTGTGCGGGCAACATCAACGGCTACCACCTCCGCTCCACCCACGAAAACGCCGATAAGGCAGGCCGCGACCTCGGCGCTGCCGCCATCAATGCTATGCGCGAAGCGACCACCATCCACGCCGATAAAATCATCTTCCGCCACGCCCACTCAGATCTTCCCGCCCACCAACTGCCCACCATGCAAGTCTGGCAACAGGTCGTCGACCACATCACCGCCGCCTACGAAAAGCACGACAACCCCTGGCTGCCCGAAGATGTCTACCGCGCACGTATGCGGGGTTTCGAGGACCTCAAGGCCGCCATCACCCGCGGCGACACTCCACCGCCCTGGCGAATCGACGCCTACGCCCTCATGCTGGTCCGGCAGTGGTGCCTCATCGCCCTCTCACAAGAAACCTTCTGCCAGTACGAGCTCTGGATCGACCACGCCGCCCCCTTCGACCGCACCATGACCTTCGGCTACACCAATGGCTGCGACGGGTACATCGCCGTCGACGCCGACTGGGCTATGGGCGAAAAGGCTGGCTACGAGGCCGCATGCCTGCCAAACTGGGGGGGCTGCGATACCGCCACCCCCCACTTCGGCCCACCGGCCGTCGGCGGCGAGCAGATCATCAAAAACACCATCACTGCCTGCTGGACCGACACCTAAACCGTATCGGGCCTGAGCGCCCTGTCATTGCCCAGTTCCCTTCACTCGCGCGCGGATGTTATAATCATTATCTTCGGGCACAGGCGCTTTGTCGCCGCGTGCGAACCAGACATGGAGAATCACGATGATTAGACTCAGCCTATGGATGGGGCTGCTCTTGACAGTAATATTCCTGAGCACGGGGTGCGTCAATGTCGACGCCAAGGCGCCCAAGGACCTCTGGGGGTCGCCGCCTCCGTCGGCCTCCATCGCCCAGGCCGACCCCGACAGCAGGACCGATCTGCTCCGCGAGAACCGCCAGCTTCGCGACCGCCTCGACTGGCTACAACATGAGAACAGCAAGTCCGCCAACAAACTGCACGACCTGCAGCGCAAGGAGGCGGACCTCCGGGCCGACATGGAAAAAATCGCCACCGAACGCGACCTCTACAAACATGACGCCGGATATTAGGAGACCAACCGTGCGAAAGCTCATCATACTCGCATGCCTCACCGTCGCCGGACTGCTCCTAGTAAGCTGCGTTGATGTCGACGCCGACGCCAGTCGATTCTCGCTCGCCGATAATCAATCCACAGCCGCTCCTCCGCCGAACCCGAACTCCGACCCCCGCACCGCCGGCGATCTGCGCTGCGAAAATGACCAGCTCCGCCAACGCCTCACCGAATTGGAGAACGACCAAGCCGACTTGCAGCGGGCCATCGACCGTCAGAAAAGCCTCAACGACGACCTCGAGCATCAGAAGGACCGCCTCGAAGACGACCGCGACCGCTACAAGGACGCCCTCGACGATTGACCGGAAATTAGGGGCAGACCCCTATTGTCTAACCGGCTGCGCATGGTGATCCCCAGCCGCGCCTCGCCCTCCGCGACACATGCAGGACGCCGGAAATCCTCTCATTCACCTTGGTGCAGAAAATGGCGGAGGGTCATAATAATACCATTTGTTACTTGCCCCTGAGAGTTGATCAATAATCCTATGTTGAATGTTCTTGTAGACGTGAAATTCCGAAGAAGTCGTATCCCCTCTGACTATGATCACTGCATCGGACGGTATGTTAACACGGGTCTTCTGGTTGCTCCCTTCAATCCGCAGCTCATCTACCGGACAATCTCCGGAGTAAAAGAAAACCGTATGACCAGAGCCACTAACGTACAGAGTAATAACCCGCTGTTCTTGTTGGGGCTCGCCCCTAAAAATCACCATCTGTTTTTCAAGCCAGGCGCGGGCGCAGAGCATACAGGGCAAGCCAAGCCGATCGGCGACCAATGCGCCGACGACCAATATTACAAGGCCCGCGAAAACCAATAAGAGACCATTTCTCAATCGTCCAGTCATTTCGCACCTTGCCCTTGAAAGACCGATTGTACCCGATGGCGGCCTAATTCGCCCTATACTGCCGGATTACCTGTACCGCCGGGCTAGCAGTACCAGTTCAGCCCGTCTTTGTATTCGGCCGGCGGGTGGTCTCAAACAGTCCCTACCATGGACGTGGCGGCTAAACTCCGAGATCGCGCCGAGCGATAGCCGGCAGGTCATTTATAAGCGACGACAGAGCACTGTCCAGAACGGTGTACGTCCGTTGGACCGCCGACAGGAAAGCGGCATCCCCGGCGGCATTATCGAGCGATCTCACCTCCTCCGCCTGCTTAAGAGAATGACTCTGACGTTCAATAGCCCCGATCAAGTCGTCAATCCGATGCCGGGCCTCATCGCTGAGCAGCAACTTCCCTATAACAAATGCACATTTACGCAGTCTGTCCGCCGATGGCCTTCCGTCGAGCAGCTCCCCCCCGCTAATGACCTGCCTGATGACCTCCCTGGCGGCCTCCCTCGACTCATCGAGGGCGTCCATAAGCTCGCGATAGGCACGGAACTTCTCATCCCACCATCGCTGCTCCCGGAACTTCTTGAGGGCCAAGTGGGCCGTGATGCACGCACTGACGACCGCGCCGCCGATACCGGCAATAACTGCGGCGGCTATCGGGGCCACCCACTCGCCCGACGCCAGGATCATTCCCGTTGCAAGACAAGTCCGGAGCATGAGTATCCCTTTCATCTCTGGAGCGGCGAGTTGGAAGGTGAGTATACCCGGCGTTCATCGAGATCGCCAGCAATCAACTGGCGTGGAGCCCACGGATGGCTGATACAACGGCAAGAACCTATCACCCCGTATGGACGGATTCCCAGAGCAGCAAACCCCCGCGTCGCCAGCTCCTAGCGACTGATGGCCATCGCCGTCAACGCCGCGTGGGCCCAATACGAGACCAGCGAAGATGAGGTGACAGCGTGAAGGATAGGCCCAGCTCAGTCGTCCCACAATTGAAGGTGCGCCTGGCAGACGGCACATATCCAGTTGCGCTTGGTAAATGTGGAGTGTCTTTCGTCGTCGAATTCCTGCCAAGGGTAGCCCTGCGTATACAGCTTAATCAAGGTGTCCGGATTGGGCGGTCGCCAGCAGCTAGGGCAGTAGGGACCAGTGTCGCGGCCGGGCATACCCGTCTTGAGGTAAACGGCATAATCACGGACTTCGACGTTAGCAAGGAGCTCATCAGCCTGCCGCTTTGCTTCAGCGCGGGCCTCTGTGTCGACAGTCCCTTGTTCCTTCACCCAATCTTCAAGGGCCTTCACACGCGAATGAAGCCGCAGATATCTGCACAGCTCCTTGAAGAAGCTTTTGATCAAATTCCACATCGCTTTCAACATCGCTGGCGTCTCTTGGCTAAAGATACGGAAAGATCGCACAACCCCAGAGCCGTTGTCCCCCATGATAATGACCGAAGTGCCGCATGAGCAAGCGCCGCAAGAAAGCGGTAGTGTCCTAATTTGGTAAATAGCCCTTGGATTGATTTCCCGTGGTGGGACAGGCCCATTTGAGTCAGACAGGAATGCTGGGATTGTCGTCACGACCATCCCTTTCCATAGCTTGCCGGAAATAAGAGGATAGCGCAATGGCGACTATTGCCATGGCATACGCCCAAGCCTGTAATTCCTGTTCGGGGCGGGTGGCATGCTCTTGGTGGTAACTGCCTGTCGGGTGCCATGCCCACGCTTGCGTGGGCATGCTGCCGGGCCGCTAACCTCGCGGGCGTCGCGCGGCGCATTTCCGCGCCCCACCGGTCGCGCGGTGAAGTGCCTGGCGCCGCCCGGGCGACTGGCAAGATAGGCCGGGCACGCAAGGGTCGGGCGCGAGGCAAGCCCGGCCAAGGCCGCAAGGCAACACCGACGCGGCAAGGCAGGCAAGGAACTTTCACCGTCCGCTCCGGCAACAGTCGGCCACACGCAGCTACAATTGGTCCCAGCCGGCAACCGTTGGCAACCGCCGGCAAGATCCAGCGAGATTGAGCAAGTTCCGGCAAGCCCACGCCGTAAAATTTGACCTAGCCGCGCCCCAACCGGACCGGTCAACCGATCAGCTTGTGGACCTCCGCGACCACCGCCGACACGATCTGCTCATCCGGAACAACCCCCACCTGTTTGCCGCGCACGTAAAGCATCGCCTTGCCTTTACCTGCGCAAACGGCGACGTCCGCCCCGTCGGCCTCCCCCGGCCCATTCACCACGCAACCCATTACCGCAACTGTAAGCGGAACCGTTACTTCCGCAAGGGCCGCACCGACCGCATCAGCGACCGATGCGATGTCCACCTGCGTCCTGCCGCAAGTCGGACACGCGATCAGCTCGATCCCCCGACGAGGCCTAAGTCGCAGGCTGGCAAGGAGTTCGCACGCCGTCCGAACCTCGGCCACCGGGTCCCCCGCATACGATATACGAATCGTGTCGCCGATCCCCTCCGCCAGCAGTGTCCCTATCGCTGCAGCCGACCGGATCGCCCCCCTCGCCGCCGTCCCCGCATGAGTAACCCCCAGATGGATCGGGTAATCGTAAAGCCTGGCCAGAGTTCGATTTGCGGCAATTGTCGTCAGCGCATCATGGCTCTTGGCCGACAGGACCAGATCCGTAAAGCCTGCCCTCTCGAATATCTCCAGATACTCCCCCAGCTTCTCGACCATGAGCGCATCCAATGGCTTAGAAAGGTCTTGTGCTCGGCGATTGGCATCGATGCGGTCCACGACCGACCCCTCGTTGACCCCGACGCGAATCGCGCAGCCGGCCTGGCCGGCGGCATCAATCACCCGCTGCACCTGGTTGTAATCCCCGATATTGCCCGGGTTTAGGCGTATCTTGGCCACGCCCGCCTCTATCGCCTCCAGCGCCCGCTCAAAGTGGAAGTGCACGTCGGCAATGATCGGAACCGGAGACTGTGCGATAACTTCCGCCAGGACGGCCGTGTCTGCCTTTGTCGCCGCCGCCACCCGCACCAGATCCGCCCCAACTTCCACCAGCCGCTGGACCTGGGCCACTGTCGCATCCACGTCGGCGGTCGTGGTATTCGTCATCGACTGCACAGCCACAGGTGCATCCGAGCCGAGCATTACGCTGCCGACCTTTACCGGCCTAGTCTTACGCCGCTGAATGTGCGGGAGATTCTCAAGCGTCATACCGGCATTGTATCGCCTGGCCATGCCTGCGCATAGTCGCCACTGGACCGAGCGCGGGTGACCGCGCACAAGTTGACTTTCGCTCGGCCGGTGGGCACAATAGCGCATGAGCAAATGCGCCCGTAGCTCAATGGATAGAGCGCTTGCCTCCGGAGCAAGAGGTTGTGGGTTCGAGTCCCGCCGGGCGTACTTTTTCAAGCCACAACCCGGTAACAAGTTGTGGCTTTATCTTTCTTCGGCGGGAGAACCATGCGCCCGGGTTTCTTGGGGATCGGCGGTGACTGTTGTTGCAACCGATGTTCTACTGGCGCTCCTGGTCTCATGTGTTCATTCTCCATATGGCAAAATTTAACACCCCAGCGAAACTTACCCACAGCAGGTAGGGCACCAGCAGCACTCCGGCAGTCGAGTGAATTCTCAAGAACGCCCGGACGGTCAGCACCAGCGCCAGCCAGAGAAGCATAATATCAGCAAAGGCGATTCCGGGCCGGTGGAGCCCGAAAAACAGCGGCGACCAAGCCATATTGAAGGCAAGCTGCACCACGAACAAGACAATCGGAGTGGCGATTGATTGTTGGTGCCGACGCAGCCAGACCAGCCAGACTGCCACAGCCATCATGCCATAGAGCGCGGTCCATACCGGCCCGAATACCCATGCGGGAGGAGTCCAAGATGGCTTGACTAGAGCGGGGTACCAGTCTCGCGCTGCGCCGCCTACAAGCAAACCGCCCACACCCCCCGCACCATAGCAGGCCGTTAGAGCGACGACGAATCCCAGAACACTCTTAGTTCTATTATTCATTTGTTCGTTCCCCGTCTTAGCATCCAAGTATTCCGGATGGAGCGACGACAGCCGCATTCTTCAGCCCTCACCACGCCGACTATGGTTGCGACAACACGATCATCACGGCAGGGCCTTTTGCCATGCTAATTCATTCTGGAGCCTTTTTCCAGTTGTTCGGACCGGCCGGTATAAGGGGGCTGGAGGTAGGCGGATGGCAGGCTACAGCGCCTTTGGCACGTCTGGCGGGATTCAACGGTTCTTGTGCTTGGCAACTGAATTCAATACTGTAGGCATTGGAGGGTGGGCCGGCGGGACTGGGCGAAGAGGACCGGTATTCGTGAAGCTTCTTGTAATTGCTGACATCAACGACGTCCGTTGGCGGGGAGGGACGGGCGAAGCGGATATCCTCATATCCTGTGGCGATGTCACAGATGCGATCATCCTTGAAGCTGCTTGGGCCTTCGGCTGTTCGAAGATCTTCGCAGTCAAGGGCAACCATGATTCTGCCAAGTGTTTCCCGGAGCCAATCATGGATCTGCACTTGGACGTCGTGGACCATGGAGGTGTCCGATTTGGCGGGTTGCAGGGCTGCTGGCGGTACAAGCCCAAAGGACACTTCCTCTACGATCAGAAAGACGTCGAGCAGATGTTGGACGGCTTCCCTGCGGTCGACGTATTCGTTTCGCACAACTCGCCAAAGGGTGTCCATGATCGAGAGGATGAGGTACATGTCGGGTTCGAAGCCTTGGGGGACTATGTTGCCAGAGCCAAGCCCAGGCTTCTCATCCATGGACATCAGCACGTTGACCGGGAGACCAAGCTCATCGAGACGACCGTTATCGGGGTATCAGGGAGTAAGACGGTCACAATCCACTGAGCATGAGTCTCCAGGCCGGGAGATGATGGGGCGGCAAGATAACCGGTGTGCAGATCACTGGCCTGGAGACAACCCAGTAGCAACGCAGTAGAATATTTGTCTGTTGAGAATAGCTTCTAGGCCTTTTACGGGAGCAACATTACTAAGAAAGAAGTTCACAGCTGGCATGGAGACAAAATTCATCTTACAGAATGTATCGGGCTGGCTTGTAAGTCTGCTGGTATTGGCGGGAGGGTGCGGGTATGGTCCGTTCGACAACAAAGGCTATGTTGGGGATCAAGTTGTACGCATGAGCCAGCCAGACGAAAACCAGCTGGAAGAACTTGTTGAGAAAGACGATATCAAGTCCATCGTGAACCTGCGAGGCGAGAACGCGGGCAAGGACTGGTATGATGTGGAATACGCTTTCGCTCAAGAACATAACCTGGATTTTTATTCAGTCCGGCTAAGCACGGGGAGATTGCCGACGGAGGAGCAACTCGGCGACCTGATACATATCCTCAAGACTGCGGAGTATCCATTGCTGTTGCACTGCAAGGCAGGGGCCGACCGCACAGGCTTTGCCGCGACCGTCTACCGGCTCGTGGTATTGGGCGAACCGCTCGACGAAGCGTTGGACAGTTTCTCGATATGGTACGGTCATGTGAAGAGGAACACTCCCCTGGACAAGCTGTTTGATGTGTATCGGGAGGAGGCCGGGGGCAGGAGTTTCGAAGAGTGGTTCGAGCAGGACTACGATGTCATCCGTATCGAGCAGAAGCTGGATCTGCCGCATCAGTTGATTGATACGGATGAGTTTGATACCCGAGTTCCTGTGAGGGACAGACATGCGGAAGGACATTCTTTTGTATGGCTGTGTCTAAGGTCTTCGGCGGCGCCGCTGGGGGCAAGGCCATAACGCATTACATGCTGAGGCGGCAGAAGAAACCTGTGTACCTCGACATGTTATTGAACGGCGGGCAGCGTTGATGTAATTTGATGGAATCGCCGCCGCGCGGATGGGCCTGCCGCTAACGGCGAGAAGCGCATGTCGGTGAAAGCTAGGGAGCACGGCGATGACATCGAAAGAGAGATTGTTGACGGCGTTGAACGGCGGCAAGCCGGATCGCCTTCCTGTCAGCGTGCATCAGTGGCAGGGGTATCATCTGGATGAGTTTCTCGGAGGCATTACCCCGCAGGCGGCGTTCGCGAAATTCGGGATGGACGCACAGGTGCAGTACTTCCAATCGATGGGGCAGTTCTGGCTTGTCGACGCGGACTTTTCGAAGGTCAACACCGCCGAGTGGATCGACGATGTCGACGTTCTAAGCAGCGATCCGGACAATCGCATCGCCCACCACACTATCACCACGCCGGATGGGCCGCTGACATACAAGACGGCTGGCGACCGCAAGACGACGTGGATCACCGAGTATCTCATCAAGCGCGACGAGGACGTCGAGACGATCCGCAAGTACATGCCCGTGCCCTCCCTGGAGTTGGCGCCAATCCGACAGGCCCACGACGAACTGGGCGATGCAGGCATTCTTCGAGGGTTCGTCTGGGGCGATCAGGCCGGCTGTTGGCAACACGCCTGCTGCCTGATGGACGTCTCGGAGCTGATCATCCGCTGTGTCGATCAGCCGGACTGGGTGCACAACTTGCTGGGCGTGCTGCTGGATAAGAAGCTGCGGTTCGTCGAATCGATGAAGGGCGCGAGGTTCGACCTTGTCGAGACTGGCGGCGGGGCGTCGTCATCTACGGTGATATCCCCGAAGCTGCACAAGGAGTTCTGCCTGCCGTACGACCGCAAGGTGCACGACGCTCTGCATGGGTATGGCTTTCTGATTACATATCACACTTGCGGCGGTACATACGGCCTGGCGGACATGATTGTGGACAACCACGCCGACGTTTCCGAGACGCTCGCACCGCCGAGCGTCGGCGGCAACATAGAACCGTGGGATTTCGCCCGGGAGATCGCCGGCAGAATGGCGCTGATCGGCGGGGTCGATCAGTTCAACGTGCTGACGGCAGGCCCGGCTAAGAAGATCCGGGCGACCGTCCACAAGCTCTTCGAGACGGTTGGCGCCAACGGCGGCTACGTGTGCTCGTTGAGCGACCACTTCTTTGACACGCCGCCGGAGAACCTGCAGGTCTACGCAGATGCCGCCAGAGAGTGCACTTACTGACGAATCGGCCCTTGGGCGGACATATCCGGCCGCGGCAGCTCTGGCGGACTAGCGGCGAAGAATTCCTTCCAACGGGCTGCCGTCCCTGTCAGCGTCGTCAGGGGAGGAGTCCGAATCATCGTTATCGCCGTCGATGAGATTGCCCAGACCTCGGTTTGGTCCTCCTCCGCTGACCTGTTCGGCGAGGGCCCTCGCGACGGCCTGCTCATCGACGGTGACGTTGAAAGTCGGCTTCTTGGGATGCAGGGAAGGATGGCTCGAGAAGTTATCTCCGGTAAGGGTGAGAGTGGGAACAGGTCCGGTCGGGCCGAGTTGGCAGGTGAGTTTGTCGATGACCCACATCGGCCGCTGCGCGAGGAAATCCTTTGCCGACAGGCGCAGGTAGCCTCTTATCTGTGCCTCCCTGGCCAGACGCTGGCGTCGCGCAGCGGGGTATTCATTCGAAGGGTCAGACGATTCGAGCCATTCCTTGACCTTATTAACTCGCTGGTAGACTCTCTTGGCGTTCTCAATTTCGTTCTGACCGATCCCAGGCAGAATGGGCTTCCAATCGGTCGGTTCGCCGGTCCTGTAGACGGCGCCTGGCTTGTCTCGTTCGGCATCCATTACCATCTGCTCACAGGTCAACACGTCGACGACCAGGCGCCTGGTCAACAGACCCAGGACGCTTACGTCTGCGACTACCAAATCAGCTTGGACGGTGTTGTGTGATGGCCGGCCTCGGTCGGTGACCTGCAGGCCGTGGATTTCAAGCCGCCCGGTGGCCGGTGACAGGCTGGCTGAGTCGACGTTCACCTCTGCTCCGTTGGCCAGAGCAAGGCCTTGCGCGACGGCAGCAGTAACGATCCTCCCCATGTAGACCCACTGCAGGATGACTATGACGATCAGCACGACAGACCCACCGATAAGCCGGCCCTTGCGCAGCAGCGGGGACTTCGCGTCCAGCATGTCGCTGAAGTCCTTCTTGCGCTTGCCGAAGACGACCCGCAGGAAGAACCTCATGACGATGTTCTCAGCCAGTTTCTTGTAGGCATCGCTCTTGTCCTCGGAGGCGGCCAGGACCCGGCGGGCCTTGTTTATGGCCCTGGCGATGAGGACTCCCATAGGCACGCCGATAGCCACGATGAACGGAATGGCGCCAATGAGGCTATAGACGTGCCAGTCGAGCAGCGCAATCACAGGCGTGTCAGCCATCCAGCGGACCAGTCCTATCAAGCCCACGTAGTGGATCATTATGTAACCGACCTTGAAGGTAACCGGCGCCAGCAGATAACACAGCACCTTGCCCATAACGAATGACAGGAAGCCCATAGCGCCGTTGACGTTCAGGAACAGCAATAAGGCGATCAGGAGTATCAGCGTGAGATTCAGCCCGGGTGTCATGCCTATGGCGAAGCCGAGAAATACGCCAAGGAATATTTGGCGGGACGTTGCTCCGCCACGGAGCGTCTTACCAAGTTTGCGCAGCAGTTTGATAGGATTCATGGCCGGTTCCTCTTGTTGTCTGTCAGCTTGGTCGACGGCATACGGTCCGTCCGTGCAGGCCAGGCCCGGCAAACTAACATACCATGCCAGACGGCGTGCTCAAGGGCGAATGTAAGAGATTCGGCAGAGCGCTTGACGATTGGATGTGACGGCGAAAAGAGGCGATGCAACGGAACTTCTATCCACGTGCGGGGAAGCGTAAGGCTGATAAACCGCAGAAGTACGCTTTAGGCCGGTGGGCTAGATGTTGAGCCCGATGTGTCTGCCTCTACCGGTGGTTTCGTGGTCGAGGAGATCCTGGAATGTTGTCGAGTCGTATATTTCGGTGACTGCGCCTTTTACCCTTTCCCAAAGAGGCAGGAAGGCGCATGTGCCATAGAGTGGGCAATCGGTTGCATTGGTGTCAGCTACGCACTTGATAGGTGCGACAGGTCCATCCACCGAGCTGATTATCGCGCCGACGGTTAAAGCTCCGGGGAGGACGGCCAACTGGTAGCCCCCGCGCATACCGCGGCGGGAATTGATGAAGCCGGCCTTCTTGAGCTCAACGAGGATCACCTCCAGAAAGCCCCTGGGTATTGCCTGGGAATTGGCAATTTCGGCAGCAGTTATAGGCCCGTGTCCCTTGCGTTTGGCAAGTTCAAAAATCGCTCTCAGTGCGTACTGGCATTTTTGTGAGACATTCATCAGCAGTTGGTCCTCTGGAACTTCCTAACAATCTAAATAGATAATACAGGAATGGCCGACAGGACGCAACACGCCGGGATGACGCAACCCCTGTGGGGGGATGTCAACGGCAGTTCTGATAAAGCATTACGGTTAGCATGAGAGGACGGAGAGAAACGGCCTTTCCGAGTGAGGGTCACGGTTCTCTGCAGGCCTGCCTGTCGGCGTTGGGGTTCGTTTACCAGATCGACCTAGGTGCGATGTAGCAGCGGACGACCGGTCTGCCTTTCGTGTTGGCGGTCTGGGCGGCTAACGATTTGGCGCACGTGGCGGCGCTCGACGAACTGCTCAGTCAGGCACGTCGGAACGGCTTAACGCGGCTAGTTGAAATTGCCGAGCGCTATGGTGGCGCGGTCGACGCGCAGGGAACCGATGAAACGTGATGCGTATGGCAGCGGGATTTTCCTTCCGGATTTTGTGATCGCCGGTTGACAGTCTGCCCTCAATCCGCTACCATCATCGAAGCGATCGCGGGGTAGAGCAGTCTGGTAGCTCGTCGGGCTCATAACCCGGAGGTCGTGGGTTCGAATCCCACCCCCGCTAGTGACGTAAAGCTCTTAGGCACAAGCCTTTCCGCTTGTGCCTTTTTGCTGCGCCCACGCGCAAATGAAAGAATTGCAACTAAATTGCAACTAATCCAGTGGGTGAAGGGCTCCCGAAAAGGCTGAGTGATCAAGGTTGGGAGCCTTCAAGGAGAGTTGCAATGGCATCAATTTTCAGGCGTGGAAACTCTGGGACGTGGTTCATCAAGTACTACGTCAATGGCCAGCAGGTCTACCGCTCGCTGGAGACCAAGAACGAGCGGATCGCCCTGCAGATCAAGAAGCAGGTGGAGGCTGACGAGACCAAGGGCATACTCGTCGCCCCATCCAAGATCCTGCTGTCGGATTTCCTGGAGGACTTCTGTCTGTTCCTCACAACGATTCGGACAGCGAAGTCCTACTCTGGCGACATCTCATTGCTGCGGGTTTTCTTCGGCCCCGCCTGTCCGTCGCTGAAGCTTGGCACGCACGTGAATCGTCGCTACCGCGATCCGGACGACAAGCCCATCAAGGACAGGTTCAAGCGGAGGCATGTGAACGCAAAGTATCTTGAGGATGTCACGGCCGAGATGATCGAGACCTTCGTCTCGACTCGTATCCGCAAGGACAAGATCGCTCCCAAGACGGCCAATCGTCAGCGGGAGATCCTCCATCGGATGTTTGGGTATGCTATCAAGAAGTGGCGGTTCGTCTCCCCGGATCGTCGCTTCCCCAACCCGGCAGCGGCGGTGGAACGCCGGCCGGAGCCGGCACCGGAGATTCGATACCTGACCAAGGAACAGATCGCCGAACAGATCGACGTGCTGAAAGAGGATCCGACACTGCATGCCATGGTCGCCACGTACATCTACGCAGGCATTCGCCGCGAGGCCGTCTTGTGGCTGACGATGGAGGACATCGATTTTGACCGTCGGTTAATCCACGTTCGCTCAAAGACGATCGAAGGCGAGTTCTGGCAGCCCAAGACTAAGCGAAATCGTGTTGTGCCTATCAGCATAGCCCTGCTGGGCATCCTGAAGGCATACAAGCCTGAACGGAAAGGGCCTTGGTTCTTCCCCTCCCCGCAGGGCACGCGATGGGATCCAGATAACTTCTCCCAAAGGCTGAGGAAGATCAACCGACAGAACGGCCTGCCGTGGGGCTGCCTGGACTACCGCCACACGTTCGGCAGCCACTTGGCCCAGAAAGGCGTTTCCCTGTACAAGATCGCCGAGCTCATGGGCAACTCGCCCGATATCTGCCGTAAACACTATGCCGCCCTGGCCCCCGAAAAGATGCATGACGTTGTGGAGTTCGAAGAGGACACCTCGCTCGGCGAGGCCACCCTGTCTGAAGAAACGGCCAGAGCCCTGGTGGACCAACTGCTGGCCAAAGCGGGCCGTGCGAGCCCCGAGCCGGGCCCGAGGCCGCATCTTCGGCTGGCTCAATAGAACATGGCCAAAGTGTTGGTGATGCAACAAGGCCGCCGGCGGAATCCGGCGGCCTTGTTGTTATCTGACGAGAATCAACCGGCTGGGTTACATGAGAGTGGCTACTCGACGCTTTCTCGCGACT
>Ga0180437_10001054_pt1 | contig 48720 bp, 43 predicted proteins | sample SS_ome_4_FD_132410 | JGI IMG/M metagenome (GOLD analysis project Ga0180437, IMG submission 132410) | Hypersaline lake sediment archaeal communities from the Salton Sea, California, USA - SS_3_D_1 metaG | ecosystem: Environmental > Aquatic > Non-marine Saline and Alkaline > Hypersaline >... | reverse complement strand
GCGAAAACTACAGATCGTGTCATGATCCGGGTGCGTGTCTCCGCTTAAATACCGAACCCCGATATCCCGGTAGGTGGCCCGTTCAATCCGACGGGAAGAAAAAATCCCATTCGCGTAGCAGTAAATCAACAGAGCCAACATCATCCGCGGAGGATACTGCTCGCTTCCGGTCCCGCGGCGATTGATCCCCATCGACGGGAGGTGCATCGAATCAATCGCTTCGATAACGAAATGTACCAGATCATCTTCCGGCACCCACTGCCTCAAGTCCACCGGCAACAGCATCGGCGTGTCCCGGTCCACATTCACCAGTCGTTCGGCCATGGGCTATCATACCATAGCCGCCCCATTCGTTCACCGGTGGCCGGGCCTATGTCCGACAGGCTCCTAGACCACGATGAGCTCGACATTCTTTGCCTGCACTATCTCCCGCTGTTGTTGTGAGATTCCCCCGTCCGTTATAATCGTATGGATTTTTTCAAATCCGCAAAGAAATAAATTTCCCCGGCGGTTGAACTTACTCGAATCAGCCAGGATAATCAGCTCTTTGCCCCGCTCGATCATGGCTCGCTCCGTCTTGATCAGGAGCATGTCCGTATTGGTGGCTCCCAGCTCGTCGATCCCATAGACGCCCATGAAGACCTTCGTCGGCGAATAGTTGCGAAACCCCTCATCCTGAAAAGGATCGAGTATGAGTTGAGAATCCGGATAAACGATCCCGCCATTTAGTATCACCGTAGTTTGAGAGTTCTTGACCAGTGCCTCTGCGATGGCAAAGGAATTGGTGATGATTGTTATCCTGGCTTCCCGAAGATACTCGACCATCTGGAACGTTGTGGAGCCTCCGTCAACGATAATCGTTTCATCGTTTACGCACAGGGAGGCAGCCTTGCGGGCGATTAGCCGTTTTTTCTCCAAAAGAATACCTTTGCGGTATTCAAAAGGTAGCTGTGCCGTGGGTTCGCCATCATACTGATTCACCCCTGCGAGCTTCGCACCGCCACGAATCCGGTGAAGTCTGCCCGCAGATTCCAGCTTAGCCAGATCCCGCCGGACGGTAGCCTCCGAGCAATGAGCCAGTTGAGTGATGTCTGAAACTGATACGAAGCGGCCCTGCCGCAGTATGCGGAGAATCAGCTCCTGTCTCTCCGGCTCAAGCATCGTTCTTCCCACCTGCCAATCAGCTCAAACCGACTAGCTCGTACAAGCGATGTATATTTGTCTTTAGATCGCTTCCCTTTTCGAAGATGGAAGAGCTGCCCGCTACCAGAATTTGTGCTCCCGCCTCGACTAGCCGGGGGATATTCTGCCAGCTTGCGTTACCGTCAACTTCGATCCTGATCTGGAGTCCTTCTTCGGCGATGACGCGGGAAAGGTGGACGACCTTCTCGATCATATTTTGGATCAGCTGCAAGGATCGAAGCGGATGGTAACTGGTTTCGGGGTGAATATACAGCGCTGGATTGCCGAATGCGGCGAATACCGGTATATAAGCGTCGGGATTCTCAATCATCAGATGAATATGCAGGGGAATGCTGGTGCGTTCAGCAAGACGGCGGCAGAAATCCGGCCCGAGTGTGAAGTTAGGAACATAGTGACCGTCCATGATGTCAATATGGAGGTAATCAATCCCACCTGCCTCTAGTACTTAGATTTGTGTTTCCAGGTTCAAATAGTCGGCGCACATCAGCGAGGCAGCAATTTCAATTCTGTTCATAATTCCCATGCTGAGAATTCAACAACGATTCATCCTTGTGGATCAACTACGACCTTCAAACCTTTCCTGGACTCGTGGAACTCAAAGGCATCATTGATCCTCTTAAGCGAAAACACTTTTGACACGTAGCGCGCGGCCTTCACATCACCCCTGGCGATCAATTCCACTGCCTTCCGGTGGTGGCGAGGCAGCGAACCGTGACTTCCCATTACGAAACATTCTTTGTAGTGAATCAGATTCGAATCGATGCAGAGCTTGGGCTGGTTCTTCAGCCCGCCGAAGAGATTTACATATCCACGATGCCTGACCATCCTGATAGCATCCTCGTGCGCCTGAACCGTACCCGCGGTGGTGATGGCCAGATCTACCCCCTCTCCATCGGTCTCGCGCATCACGGTGTCGACCAGATCCTCCTGTTCCGTGGATACAAAGCGGGCATCCTCGCGGAACTGCCGGGCCATTTCCAGCCGGGGGATCGAACGTTGGGCCGCGAATACCCGGGAGGCACCGAACACTATGGACAATTCCAACATCATGCAGCCGATCGGCCCCAGCCCGATAATGCAGATGCTCTTACCGAGACTGAAACGGGCTAGCTCCAAGCCGTTGATAGCGCAGGCCAGCGGTTCAGCCAGGGCAGCCTCATTGAAGGACAGTCCCTCGGGAATCGGTGTAACAGGACCGTAGTTCACAGTGGTCTCGTTCAACACCATATACTGTTGAAATCCGCCGGGAAACTGGTAGCCCACCGCGTAATTGATCGAACAGTTGGTGCCCATGCCGTTCGTGCACCAGTAGCAGGTCCCGCAGGGGACATCCGCACCCAATGCGATCCTGTCGCCGCTCTTGACGCGGGCAACTTCAGAACCTACCTCCACTACCTCTCCGGCGATTTCATGACCGATCACCGCCGGATATTTCACACGATCGTTTCCGTAATGATAGATGCGGATGTCGGAACCGCAAACCGCGCAGGCCATCACCTTGAGGATGGCTTCTTTGGGACCGCAGGTTGGCCGATCCATCTCTCTAACGGTGATCCTGTTCAGTCCTTCTAGTAGCGCCGCTTTCATCCTGATGAAGTATAACAGATTGCCGCTTTTTTTCAAGCATTTTCAATCAAAAAATTGCATTCAAAGCAATTATGCTTGCAAAAACGTGTAAATTATTTTAATATCACGGCGTTTATGAAAGCACTGGTGCTCAAAGCGAACAAGATATTGGAGTTCACAGATGTACCATTACCGGAAAGACCCGGGTCCGATTGGATTCTGGTTCGGGTGGCCCATGCCGGAATCTGCAACTCCGATATCAAGCGGGGCTTCGGCGGTGGTGCGTATCACTACCCCCTGATCATGGGTCATGAGTTTTCCGGATCCGTAGCCGAGAGCCTTACCGGCAGCAGCTTCACCGCCGGGGATCGGGTCGTGGTCTATCCGCTATTGCCCTGCCGCAACTGTGCTTCCTGCCAGACCGGGGACTATACCCAGTGTCCAAACTACGATTACTTCGGTTCACGCAGGGACGGTGGATTCTGCGAATACGTTTGGGTACCGGAGGAAAACCTCGTGCCGGTTCCAGACCGCGTCGATCTGCTGCACGCGGCCTTGACCGAACCTTGTTCCGTTGCTCTGCACGGAGTCAATCATCTGGCGGTCCATCCGGGAGATACTGCGGTGGTGATCGGTTTCGGGACGCTTGGAAACATGGTAGCCCAGTGGCTTGCCATCCGCGGATGCTCAGAAATCTTCGTTGTGGATATAGACGAGAAGAAGATCGAGCAAGCACGGAATATGGGATTTGTACCCGTAAATGCACGGGAAAATGATCCGCCGACCTTCATTTTCGAACGTATCGGCGGCAAGGGCGCTGACCTCGTTGTCGAAGCGTGCGGGCTACCCCGAACATTTGTCCAGGCGATCCAGTCGGCGGGCAGATCCGCGCAGATCCTCTTTCTGGGGAACATCCGTGGGCAGTTCGGCATCGGGGAGGAGGATTTCTCCATGATACTCCGCAAAGAACTGCAAATCTTCGGCACCTGGAACAGCAGCATCGTTCCGCGTGGAAACAATGAATGGACCACGGCATTGGCACAAATGGGCCGAAAAATACAGGTAGCTCCGCTGATCAGCCACACCCCGGAACTGCAGGAGGGCCCAGATGTTTTTAAGCGGATTGCTGAAAACAGCTTCGGATCCTTCGGAAGGGTCATTTTCAGGATCCATCCGTAGGCGATAGACCTTCATAAACTATTGCGGAATCAACGGAGATGCGGATCAACTTAGGTCTGAAAAGCGATCCTATAAACTATCGCTACAGCTATGACTGGCTGTTCGATCTGATGAACGAGATAGACTTGAGGTATCTGCAACTGGGCAGTTTCCCCGAGCTCTACACCTTGGAGGACGGTTTCTTCCACTCTTTGAGAGAACGGGCGGAGCGGCGGGGTGTGGTTATCAAAAGCTGTTTCACCTCCTATCGGGAGCTCGGTGGATTCTTCTCCGGGGATCGATATCTTCAGCAGGCCGCCCGCCGTAACTACGAGCGCTATATCGAAATTGCATCCCTTGTTGGTGCAGACTCGGTTGGAAGCAATCCGGGATCTGTATATCGGGACAGGTTGGAGACGAAGCAAGAGGGCATTCGGATCTACCTCGAAAATATGAAGGAATTGATGGTCTTGGCCCGTGACAGGGGGCTGAAGTTTCTCTCGATAGAGCCGATGTCCTGCCTGGCCGAACCGCCCGCCCTGCCCGAGGAGCTTGACCAGATGCTCGATACCCTGCAGCTCCATCACCGCAGCAACCCCGGTTCGACGGTTCCCGTCTACTTCTGCAGTGACATCAGTCATGGAGTCGCCAACAGACAAGGAAGGATCTTGCATGACAACTGGAAGCTTTTCGAATATCAAATTCCGCAGATGGCAGAATTCCACATAAAGAACACGGATTCGAGGTTCGACTCGACCCTCGGTTTTTCTCACGAGGAGATAGCAAGAGGGATCGTCGATCTATCCAAACTGTGGCAGATTATCAACATGAATTGGAATCGATTTCCCATCGATGAGGTAGTGGGCTATCTGGAGATCAGTGGACCCAAGCTTGGAAGGGATTATTCTGACTACAAACTACGAGAAATGATCGTGGAATCGGTGTCCAATATTCGTTCTTCCTTTGGGATCTGAACCAGTGGAAACGCTCAGAACCGATCTTCTGAGAAGAGGGAAACCATATAAATAGTATGAAAGAAAGGAACGAACTTGGCTGAGCATATCGTTTTCATCCTCTCAGACCAGCATAATCCCACTATAACCGGATTCAGCGGCAACAGGATCATCCGAACCCCCAATCTGGACCTCCTGGCTAACTCCGGAACTGTGCTGTCCAACTGCTACTGTCCCTCCCCGCTCTGTGTGCCCAGTCGGGCGGCAATGCTTTCGGGCCTTCTGCCCTACAAGACGGGGATTTTTACCAATTACCAGAGCCTGCCCTCGGATCGGGCTACCTTTGTGCACTCTTTGGGGATTGCCGGATTTGAAACTGTTCTCTGCGGACGCATGCACTTTATCGGGCCGGATCAGCGTCAGGGGTATGAAGAAAGACTCGTGGGTGATATATCCAGTCCCTATATCGGCGGAGGTTTTGACCTGGGTTTCCTGCGTAAGGCGGATGAGCAGAGTCCGATTGCTCTGCAGAAAGCCGGGGCGGGTAACTCCAGCGTCCTCGACTACGACCTGGCGGTATTCGAACGGGCTCAGGCGTTTCTTCGGGACCGGCAGAGGAAGCGGACGGATCACGCTCAACGGCCCCTGTTTCTCACAGTTGGTCTGTACGGTCCCCACTGCCCGTACGTATGTCCCCGGGATCTCTTTGAATACTACTATGAGCAACTCCCGCCCACAGACAACTGGACGAACTTCAAGCGAACCGTTCATCCGGCCGTACAGAAATGGTATGCCAACAGGGGCATCGGCGAGATCACCGCAGATGAGATCCGTACGGTTCAGGCCGCATACTACGGAATGATCGAGCTCATGGATCGACGGATCGGAGATCTGCTGGAGACGATCGACCGCACACTGGGACTCGAAAACACTCTGGTAATCTATGCTTCGGACCACGGGGATATGGCAGGGGACAAAGGACTGTTCTGGAAGACGAATTTATACGAAGGCTCGGCTAGAGTTCCGCTGGTTTTTTCCCAGCCGGGACTCATTCGATCAGGTCGTCGGATCGAACAGCTCACCAGCCTGCTGGATCTGGGACCTACTCTCATCGATTACGCCGGTGCTCCGGAGCTTCCCGAAACCGATGGCCAGGATCTGCTTCCACTGCTCAAAGGCGAAGCACAAGAGAGTTCCTGCAGATTTGTTGTATGCCAGCTCTGTGACCTCAAAGGGGATAGTCCTTCGGCCATGATCAGGAAAGGATCCTGGAAACTGGTTCACCATCACGGGTACAAAGCACCGCAGTTGTTCAATCTGGCGGAAGATCCTGGGGAGATCAACGATCTGGGCGGCCATCCGGGCAGCCGATCCAAATCTGAGGAGCTGGCGGCGGAGCTCTCCCGGTGCTGGGATGGCGGCCAAGTGCTCGACTACATTACCCGCCGCTCACCGCATACCGAGCTGTTAAAACGATGGTTTCGACTCACCAAACCGGAGACCTACGACCAGTGGATCGGCAGGCCGGAAAATAACTATCTCGTGTCAGGGGATTGAATTCCGCTCAGGGTGGGGAAGCCCGGATATACCCTATCTGGATTCCATGGTATAAGTATCGAACATGAAGTACCGAACATTGGGAACTACGGGCTTGCAGGTATCTGAGATCGGATTGGGTACCTGGCAGATCGGCGGCGCCGCTACTATAGGCGGGAAACTGATAGGCTGGAGCGGCATGGACGATGCCACTTCCAAGGAGATCCTCAAGACCGCTTTCGATCTCGGCATCAATTTTTTTGATACCTCTGACGTGTACGGGCGCGGACACAGCGAGGAGCTCATCGGCGGCTTTATTTCAGATCTGGGTCCATCCCGTAGGCAGGAGCTGATCCTCTCCTCCAAGGTGGGGAACCGGGAGCTCGAAACGGGCGAATGGGTAAAAGATTTTTCCCCGCAGTGGATCCGCACGGGCATAGAGGGCAGCCTGAAGCGTCTCAAAACCGAGGTGATCGATGTGTACCACCTGCACTCCCCCAGTACGGATTTCGATTACGGCGAGGAAATCGTCGACACTCTGGAGTCGATCCGCAAGCAGGGCAAGATCCGTTTCTACGGTGTATCTCTGACCGGTCCGGGGAAAGACGAGCCCTCTGTTCAACAGGGAATGGCAATCCTGAACAGCGCTCGCCGTTGTGACTTTTTCCAGCTTGTCTACAATGTCCTGAACCGTGAGGTGGAAGCGACATTGCTGCCCGAATGCCAGCGGCGCGATATCGGCGTAATCGTACGGGTGCCGCTGGAATCCGGGTTTCTCTCCGGTAAATATACAAAGGACACTCGCTTCCCCGATGACGATGTACGTTCGCAGAACTATTCGCCAGAGAAAATCAAAGAGGTGGTGGAGAAGGTCGAACGCCTTTCGGTTCTATCCCGAAGCGGCGAACGAACGCTCGCCCAGGCCGCGCTGCAGTTTTGCCTGGCCCAATCTGTGGTTTCCACGGTGATCGCCGGAGCGCGACGGCCGGAACAGGTCGTGGCCAATGCCCAAACCAGCCAACTACCGCCGCTCACCGAAGACGAGCTGGCTGAAATCCACTCGGCTGTATAGCGAGCAACGACATAGAAAACCCCTCCACTTGTTGGGGTATTCACTGTATACTTTGACAATCTGAAGATCTGAGAGGATTCCCATGCCGGCATTGCAACCCACTGGACTCATGACTGAGCTTATTGCCCATCCGGAATGGACCCGGATCAATTCAGCGCGTCCGCGATTCTGCTGGATCGTGAATTCCACCGAGCAGAAAGCCTTTCAACAGGGATATCGAATTCTCGTTGCCTCAAGGCGGGAGCTGCTCTCAAGAGATGCAGCAGATATGTGGGATTCGGGAGAGCCGAATCCCGGGGGAGAGTGGCGCTCTGAGCCACGATCGGTGGGAATCGAATATGCAGGTTCGCCACTTCAATCCAACACGGAGTATTTCTGGAAAGTGCGGACCTGGTTGGGTGTGGATGATGTCAGCCCGTGGTCTGAAGTGCAGCGTTTCGTGACCGGGGATCTCAGCGACAATGCTCTTCATCCGCATTACGATCCGGTGGTCTCTATCGTAAAGCCGGTTCAATTCGTCGAACTGTCGGAGAATCATGTATTCGTAGACTTTGGACGTGCGGCCTTTGGAACAGTACAGTTGACCCTGGACTCTCCGATCACCACCACCATCGAGATTCATCTGGGCGAGGTATTGAAAGGACCGTATGAGATAGACCGAAATCCGGGGGGTTCCCGCCGGTATCGGATGATTCGGTTGAAGATGCGCAAAGGCAAACACAGATACCAGTTGGTCATTCCACCGGATGAGAGAAATACAGCTGATTTTGCCATTAAGATGCCGGATACCCTCTTTGAAGTGTGTCCTTTCCGCTACTGCGAAATCCGGGGGCTTCTCGTTCCATTGAACCGATCTTTGTTGGAACAGGTGGCCGTACACTACCCCTTCGATGATTCGGCCGCCCAGTTCACCAGCTCGAGCAAGGTTCTCAACGACGTCTGGAACCTCTGTCACTACACGATGAAAGCCACCAGCTTCTGCGGCTACTATGTGGACGGAGATCGGGAGAGGATTGCCTATGAGGCGGACACCTACATAAATCAGCTCGGGCACTACGCATGCGACAGAGAGTATACCCTGGCACGCCGAACACTCGAACACCTTATCACAAGGCCCACCTGGCCCACCGAGTGGTTTCTCTACACTGTGCTTGCCGCTTGGAATGACTACATGTATACCGGTGACTCCTCGTTGATCGCGCGCTGGTACCCGGATCTCGTTGCCAAAGCCCTCATCGGCTTGGGCCGGCAAGACGGCCTTATCAGCTCTGAGCACATGACTCAGGAGATCAAGAATGAGATTCATTTTGCCGGTCGTTCTGCAGATTTCTTCACCGACGGCATAAGAGACGTTGTCGACTGGCCCGAGGTTGAGCGGGACGGACACGAAATGTGTTCTGTTAACAGTGTTGTAAACGCCCTTCATTACCGTGCTCTACTCTGTCTCGAAGGGATGGCTCGTGTATTGGGAATGGATGAAGATGTACGTCGATTCGCGGATCGTGCATCGCTAGTAAAGAGCTCGTTTCTCAAAGTATTCCTGGACAAGCAATCGGGGCTGATTCTCGACGGCGAGCACAGCAGTCACAGTTCTCTGCACTCCAATATTTTCGCCGTTGCCGCGGGCTTGATTTCAGATGCGTTGCTGCCGCCGATTCTGAAACACGTCAGGTTTCGCGGTATGGCCTGCAGTGTATACGCCTCTCAGATGCTGCTGGAAGCCCTCTATACGGCAGGTGATGGTTCTCATGCGCTAACTCTACTCACCTCCGTTGGAGAAAGATCATGGGCTCATATGATCTATGATGTGGGTACAACGATCGCTCTGGAAGCGTGGGACAATCGGGTAAAACCGAATCAGGACTGGAATCACGCCTGGGGTGCGGTTCCGGCAAACATGATCCCCTTCGGTCTCATGGGCATTACGCCGCTGGAGTCCGGTTTCAGTAAGATCTCGATTGACCCCAGGCCCGGGGATCTGCCGTGGGCCGAAGTGACAACGCCCACAATCCGTGGACCCATCAATGTTCGGATTACGAATCATCCGGCCCGTAGATTTATACTGGAATGCGACCTGCCTGCAAACACGGCAGCCCGCATCGGTGTTCCCGCTCTTCACTCAGAAGACGACGTACTAATCGTGGACGGAAAATCCGTCTTCGCAGAGCGAAAAAAAGGTCATCTGTACGTCGACGGGATCGGATCAGGAAAACATACGGTGGTGCGCTAAGCGGAAAACCTGCGAAGAGCCGGCAGGGCTTATCGGGTACCCTCTGCCCTTGCAGACACTACTGGAAATACGGAAATCCGCCCCGCCAGATGATTTCTTTTCGAGAAATATACTAGGTCTTGCCGTTGTCTTTGTTGCCCTGAAAAAACAGATGGTACTTTCCGTCCGAGGCCTGCAATACAAAGGGATGACCGGACTCGCTGCTGTTCCACGCACCTTTTTTACCGTTCGGTAGTACGGGCCGATCGGAGATGCGCTTCCAGGCGATACCATCTTCACTGACCGCGCAGCCAATCTGCTGGGGCATGTTGTTGTAGGCTCCGCCGTAGAACATGTACAACTTTCCCTGATAACGGCACAGTGCGGAAGCTTCGACACACTCCTGTTCCCAGGCTAACTCAGGAGCGAGGATCGGCGCATCGCAGCGCTGCTGCCAGCTAGCCCGCGAGAAATCGGAATCAAGAGGAGCCGCGGCCACCCCGGTCATCTGCAGGCGTATATCCGGATCCCGGGTTGAGAAATACAGGAACAGCTGGCCCGCCTGCTCGATGACATCCGCGTCGATCGCCCGACCACAGTTCCAGCTCCCAGTAGGAGAGAAGACCGGATTGGTCTGGTTGGGAATGAAATGCACTCCATCGGTAGAACGGGCATGGCAGATGGCATCCAGCGATCCGTTTCCGTAGGACTGGTAGAACAAATGAATCGTGTCTTCGAGTACAATTGGACCGGGAGCAGACAGACCATTTGCTTCACAGGGGCTGAGCGGCTCAATTTCTCCGATTTTCTCCCAACTATCCAGGTCGCTGCTTCGAGCGATCCCGATGCGCCATCCTTCAGCGGAGGGGTGGTCCGGAAACGGTGCTATCGAGTAATACATGAGAAATTCGCCGCGGTACTCAACAACACCCGGATCCTTGGCGAACGGTCTGCCCCTGGATGTATCTGCAAACATTATACTGGAAATCTCAATTCTCATAGTACTTTTTTGGTGAACTCCGTGTCAATACAAACTTGAAGAGTCGGTAGAAGAGACGATTCTGAATTGTACAAAGTTCGATATTGAATTACTCTCTGCTAAAAGCGAATCATGCGAACCGGGGTAATGAAGAAGAAATTACGCGCGGGAATCATCGGATCGGGCTTTGCCGCCACATTCCATTATGCAGCGATTCAAAGTGTGACCTCTGTAGATATCGACATCGTGGGTGTCTTCTCGTCCACGAAAGAAAACAGGGAGCGCTTCGCCGAGCAGAGAGGAATCCCCGCCATTGATTCGCTGGACGAGCTGATCGATGCCAGTGATATCGTGCACATCTGTACACCCGTGTCGACCCATGAACAGATCCTCACGCTGGCTTTGGAGCGGGATACCTTTCCCATCGCCGAAAAACCGCTGACCGGTTTCTGCGGAGACGGCAGCGATTCTTTTCGGGGAGATCTGTATTCCAAAAGTCAAGCGCTTCAAGCTGTCAACGACAGTATCAGCCGCATCTTGGAAGCCGAGCATAAAAGTAAAGCCAGAATCCTCTACGCCGAAAACTGGGTCTATGCGCCGACAGTTCAGAAGGAACGGGAAATCATCGAGAAAAGCGGCGCTCAGATCCTCTGGATTAAGGGAGAACAATCTCACTCCGGTTCTGCTGCTGTCGCCAGTGGTTTCTGGAGGTTCGCCGGTGGCGGGGTTGCCTCCTGTAACGCCATCCATCCCCTGTCCGCAGCGTTATATCTCAAGCGAAAAGAAGGCCTGGCCCGGGCAGGAGATCCGATCCTGCCCCGGTCCGTGTCGGCCCGCATCCACGATATCACCCGCCTGCCCGATTATCGCGATCAGGGGCATCTACGCTGCGAGTATCACGACACCGAAGATTTGGCCCAGATACACGTTGAATTCGAGGACGGCACCGTGGCGGACATTGTCGCCTCAGCAATCGTTCTGGGCGGGGTCAACAACCACCTGGAGATCGTGGCCAACAACCACCGGACGCTCTGCAATATCAACCCGAACAACACCATGCAGACCTACAATCCCCGCGAAGAGTATTTGCAGGATGTTTACGTGGTAGAGAAGGCGGGCACCAAACAGGGCTGGTTGAATCCATCACCGGCTGAATACTACAGCACCGGCTATCCTCAAGAGATCGAGGCGTTTTACCGTACCGCCGCCTACAGCGATCCCCTGGAAAGCGACAGCATCCTGGCAGCGGAGGCGGTCTCCACCATTTTCAGTGCCTACCTGTCAGCGGAACAGGACGGTAAAAAGGTAACGATTGAACGGAGGCCTTATGATCGATAGTCAACTTCGCGCCGGGCTTATCGGCTGCGGCAGTGTGGCCACTGACCGCCATATTCCGGCTCTGCTCGGTCTGGACGGAGTCAAGGTGAGCGGTGTGGCCGATCCGACTGAAGCCAATCGGGACCAGGCCCGGGAGGCGCTGCAGTTGTCTCCCAGGGCTGCTCATGCCGATCATCGCACGCTGCTCGAGACCGGCATCGACTACGCCGTTGTTGCCGTGCCTCCCAAATTCCGGCCGGCCATCGTTGCAGATTGCGCCCAGGCCGGAGTCCATGTCCTCACCGAGAAGCCCTTGGCTATTGTCCCTGCCGAAGGCCAAGCCATGATCGACCGCATGGAAGGAGCGGGGCTCCTTTTCGGCATGATGCACAACTGGCTTTTCTTACCGGAGTACAGGCTTGCCTACACTATAGTTCAAAAGGGTTCGATCGGCAGACTCCGTCATGTCACGCTGCAGCAGTTCGGCATGCGGGTTAACCCGGGAAACGCCAATTACAAACACCGCTGGCGGCATGACTTTAACCATAGCGGCGGCGGAATCCTAATAGATCAGGTGCATCTGTTCTACTTGGCTGCACACTTTATGGGACGACCCATCCAAGCCGTTTCCGCAGCTGTCGATAATTTCGATCGACCCGACGAACAGGTGGAGGAATTCGCTATTGCACACCTACACTTCGAGGGCGGTTATGTCACTGCCAATACGTGGTGGGGGCAAGGACCCAACGGATTCGAGCTGAGCGGTACAGAGGGCTACATCGTCCACTTTCAGAACAGCCGCAGCGATTCGGCATTATCCCAGGTGACGGTTGTCAACAGGGAGGGAAGCCACTCCCATTCATTGGAGAAAACCGAGACGAATCGCTATACGGACTCCTTTGCCGCGGTTCATGAGGACTTTGTTCAAGCCATTCTGGAAGACAGACCACCTCTTGCCCCGGCAACGGCCGGGCTGGCGACCCTCGAGGGAGTTGTTGCCGCCTATGGGTCGGCAGCCACCGGACAGGTTATCCCGTTGCCTCTGGAACGGCAGAGCCCTCTTTTTAATAAAGGGGCAGAAGGCATCCGGGAACTCGCGGTTCAGCCGGACAGCTCGGTTCGCAAACGCGGTTTATACGGTTCTTCGGAGTAAAGCGATGAAAGATCCAACCTTAGCCATTCAGACCAATACGATCAGCCGCTTCGTAAAAACACCGGCGGATTTCAAGGAAAGTATGAACAAGATCCGTAGCATCGGCTACCGGGCCCTGCAGCTGGACACCAACCACGTACCGGTTGGACCGGATTTTCCCCCGGCTGAAGTGAAACGGATCGTGGATGAGGTTGGCTTGACCATCTGCAACGTTCATATGCTGTGGGAAAGGATTTTGGCTGATATGCAAGGAGCGATCGGTCAGCTCCGGCTTTGGGAATGCGAGCACCTGGCAGTCCCCATTCCGCCCAAGGGCCTACCGGATCAGGGTGAGGCAGGGTATCGTCGCTTTGCCCGGGAGGCAACCCGGTTAGGACAAAGCCTGGCCGAGGCCGGGATTACCTTGAGCTACCACAATCACAGCATCGAGCTCGTTCGTTACGGTTCACGCACCGGGCTGGAGATCATCTTCGACGAAAGCGATTCACGGTACCTGCTGGCAGAACTTGACACCTACTGGATTCAGCACGGCGGCTGTGATCCTGTGGCTTGGATTCGGCGAATGAAGAACCGTATGCCGGTGGTTCACCTGAAGGACATGGCCATCCTCCCGGACAGGTCCCAGACCTTTGCCGAGGTCGGTCAGGGCAATCTCGATTGGCCGGCTATTCTGACCGCCTGTCAGGAAGCAGGTGTGTACTGGTATGTGGTCGAGCAGGATACCTGCCCCGCTGATCCTTTCGAAAGCCTGGGTATAAGTTATAGATACTTGGCCGGGAGGGGATTTAAATAGATCGCCAACAACGACGCCTATATTGAATTACGATGTAGGCAACTGCTATACGGATCCAATGGCGAGACACACGATTAGGGGGAACCGTGAATCTTGGACTAAATGGAAAGACAGCTATCGTGACCGGTGGCAGTGCCGGTATCGGCCTGGCCTGCGCCAAGGCACTGGTCCGCGAGGGCGTGCACACGGCAATCGCCGCCCGGGATGAGAGACGCCTGGAACAGGCCCTGGCGGAGATCAGAGCCTGCGCTACCGGACCGGATCGGCCCGAACTTCTGTCGATCAGCGCCGATCTGACCCGGGCCGAAGCTGTCCGGCGGGTTGTCCGGACCGTGAAGGAGGAGTTTGAGCGCATCGATATTCTGGTCAACAACGCCGGATCCGCCCGGGCCGGGGCGTTCACGGAACTCGGGGATGAGGCATTTATGGAGGCCTGGAATCTGAAACTCCTGGGCTATATCCGTATGGTGAGAGAGGTGACCCCGTACATGCGAGAGCAACGGGATGGGCGGATCGTCAACGTCATCGGAGGCGCGGCCCGTACTCCCTCCCCGACCTTTCTACCCGGCAGCACCGCAAATGCCGCACTTCTCAACTTCACCAAAGGCGTGTCCAAAGAGCTCATCCGGCAGGGCATACGGATCAACGCGGTTCTGCCCGGTCCGACCGCCACCGAAAGGGCTAAACGCCTCAACAGGCAAACCGCCGAAGCCCGGGGCATCAGTGAGCAGGAGGCCTGGCAACAAACAGTTGAAGCGATTCCTCAGGGCCGCATGGTCGAGCCGGATGAGATCGCCCGGCTTACCCTCTTTCTTCTTTCAGACCTGGCGCCCTCGATCGTCGGCGCCGAAATCACGATCGACGGGGGTTTACATCCATGCGTCTGATATCTACAGCCGGATTTTCGACGGCCTTGAATGCCCGGTATTCACCCCCAGTGTCTTGACCGGTAAGGCTTTTGCTCTCTACTATCCTGCATAAGGTCAAGATACGTTCATGATTCGAATTCAAAACCTGACCAAGTATTACGGTACCTTCAAGGCTCTGGACCGGGTCAATTTTGAGGTGGGCAGGGGCGAGATCCTCGGCCTGCTGGGACCAAACGGCGCCGGTAAGACCACCACGATGCGCATCCTCACCTGTTATCTGGCTCCGACAGCGGGGACGGTCCGGATCGGAGATTTCGATATCCTGGAGAATCCCCGGCAGGTCAAGAAACTGATCGGTTATCTGCCCGAGTTCGCTCCCCTGTACGCGGATATGCTGGTCTACGATTATCTGCGCTATGTAGCCTCGATAAGAGACCTGGCCTCATCCCTGCGGGAACAGAGAATCGCGGAGCTGGCGGAGATCTGCGGCCTGAGGGAGGTCATGCACCGGCCTTTTCGGGAACTGTCCCGGGGCTACAAGCAGAGGGTGGGCCTGGCCCACGCCCTGATGGGGAATCCGGATATCATCATTCTGGACGAACCGACCAGCGGCCTGGATCCAAACCAGATCGTGGACATCCGGGCCATAGTCAAAGAAATGGGCCGGGAGAAGACAATCATCTTCTCCACCCACATCCTCACCGAGGCGGAGGCCACCTGCGACAGGATCGTCATCATCGACCGGGGACGGATCGTGGCGGACGGCACGGCGGAGACCATCAAGTCTGCAGGCCGCCTGGAGTACCAACTTTCTCTCCAAGGTGTTGATTTTGCCAAGGTCCGGAGGCACCTTTCCCCCCTTGAAGGGGTGAAGGATATCCAGAGTCTGCCCGACAGCGGCGAACAGGAGCTGCGGATCCGGCTCATCTGCAGCCGGGACAACCGTACGGCCGTATCCCGGGTGGCCAGAGAACAGGGTTGGATGGTTACGGAGTTTTCCCGGGAGAAGGGATCCTTGGAAACTATCTTTCGGGAACTCACCCAGACCGATCAAACCAAGGATAACAAGAAACATCGCAAAAGGAGAAAGCGATGAGGGTGAAAGCATCGCTGCGCATCATGAGACGGGAGCTTGGATTCTACTTCGTCTCACCCATTGCCTACATCGTGATCGTCGTGTTTCTCATCGCTACAGGCTGGTTTTTCTTTTCCGTGTTTTTTCTAAACGGCCGGGCGGACCTTCGAGAGTTCTTTTTTGCGCTGCCCCTGATTCTGGCCTTTGTGGTCCCGGCAGTGACCATGAGGCTGTTCTCAGAAGAGTTCAGCAGTGGCTCCTATGAGACACTGCTCACCTTTCCCGTGAGTACGATTGACATATTGACCGGTAAATTTATGGCGGCCCTGATCTTCTGCCTGTTGATGCTGCTGCCTACGGTGAGCTACTCCATCTTTGTCTCCACCCTAGGCGAGCTGGACTGGGGACCGGTGGCCGCCGGATATCTGGGAACGGTATTTCTTATCGGATTGCTGAGCGCGGTGGGGTTGTTCGCCTCGGCTCTGACCAAGAATCAGATCGTTGCCTTCATCATCGGCGCGGCCCTGTGCGTCTTCCTGACCCAGGTACACAGAGCCCTTTTTCTCATCCCCGCCTTTTTGACAGGGTTATTCCATTTTTTGGCAGCAAGCACCCATTTCAACAACATCGCCAAAGGGGTACTGGATTCCCGGGATCTGCTGTACTTCGTTTCCCTGGGTTTCCTAGCCCTGTATTTTTCCAACCTGGTGATCGCAAACAAGAGGTAGCGCGGGATGAAGAAAACCTTGCACAGGATCGCTCAAACCGTACTCTATCTGGCCGTGGTGGTTCTGCTGAACGCTGCCGCTACCAGCCTTTTCTTCAGAATCGATCTGACCCGCAACAAGATCTACACCCTGTCCGATGCCAGCAAGAACGCCGTGGCCACCCTGCAGGAGCCCCTGACCATCAAAGCCTTCTTTTCACAGAACATGCCGGCGCCCTACAACAATATCGAGCAGCAGGTTCGGGACCTGCTGGATGAGTATGCGCATTGGGGAAACGAGTACTTCAACTACAGCTTCTACTCCATGGATACATCCGAGGACGCGGATCCGGAGAAAATGAACGAGAATGAGGAGCTGGCCCGCAACCATTTCGTTCTGCCGATTCAAATCGAGAAGGTGGAGAAGGACAAAGTGAAACTGGTCCGGGCCTACATGGGGCTGGCTTTTCAACATGGAGATTTGTTGGAAACCGTTCCCGCGGTGACCTCCCCGGAGCGACTGGAGTTTACGATCACCCAAGCCATCCACACCTTGAACGAACGGGTCAGCTCCCTCGTATACCTGGAGGAGAATATCCTGGTTGATCTCTATCTCTCCTCATCCCTGTATCAGCTGGGCGGACTGCTGGCCGGTTTGCCCTCGGAAGTGCAGCAGATAACAGCCCGGCTGAATGAAACCTACTTCAACCGCCTACAGTTCCGCCATCTGGATCCGACGTTGTATCCGGATCTCCAGACCCAAGCCGCCCGCTACGGGATTCCCCCCATCCGGATCGGCGATGAGACGGCTTACGCCGGGCTTATCGTCAGCCACGATGAAGAGGTTTTCGGAGCCTCCCTGCTGCTGGACAGTCCCTCCGGATATCAGGTGGCTTCGATGGAGAGCATGTCCGCAATGGTCGAAGACGCGGCCAAGGCGATTCTGGGGAATCACGAAGAGATCGGCTACATGGCGGGATTCGGAACCCCTCCGTACAGGGGAAGCGGCGAACAGACCGACGCGGTCCAAACTGACTTGAGCGTTTTCTACCCCCTGGTTTCCAAACAGTACTCGATCAAGGGCCTGTTGCTGGAGGAACAGCGAATCCCCGAAAGCCTGCAGAGCCTGCTGATCGTATCACCCCGGGAGAAACTCAGCGACTGGGCTCTGTTTCAGATCGACCAGTTCTTGATGCGGGGCGGTTCGCTCATCCTGTTTTTGGATGCCTTTGACGTCTACATAGATCCTTTGGCAGGCCTGCCCTTCTACGCGCCCAGAGAAACAGGACTGGAACAGATGATCGAGCACTACGGCGTAAGCCTCTCTCCCTCCTACGTTCTGGATGAAGTTTCTTTCGTGTCCAGAGAACGCAATCAGCGTGGAGGCATCGACGAGGTCCCGATTTACTTCGCCCCGGTGATCGACAAGGACAGTTTCAATCCGGACCTCAGGTATCTCAAAAACCTCGACGGCATGATTACCATCAGCGTGTCACCTCTGGAGCTTTCCAGAGACGAGGAAGAGGGACTGAAGGCTCATCTGCTGTTCAGTTCCTCGGACCGGGCCTGGGATTTGGATTATCAGGACATCCATCGGGTCAACCCGGTTGCAGCACAGCCCCCCCTGACGGGCAAGAGAAGCTTTGCCCTGGCCTACCTCCTGGAGGGGAGCTTCAGCAGCTATTTTGCCGGAAAATCGCTCCCGGAAAGACCCGAGCCGATCGAAACGGGTCAGGGTAGCGATGTGCGCCTCACCCAAGCCATTGCCCTGGAGGAGGAATTCCTTCCGGAAGGTGAGGGCAGACTGTTCGTCATGGGCAGCTCTATGAACCTGGGCGCCAGCATTCTCGATCCTGAGGGCGCCCGCCCCAACTCCCTGTTTCTCCTCAACATTCTCGACGTCATGAACGACCAGGAAGAACGGGCCGAGATGCGCGTCAAGGGCGGGGGAATCACTCCGATCGAAGAAACCTCGGCTCGGAGGCGAACCTTCGTCAAGGTGTTCAACATCGTCGGCCTTCCGGCTCTGGTGGTTCTGGCTGGAGCGCTGGTTTGGCTGTACAGGATGGGAAGAAAGCGGCGCATCGCCCAACGGTTCGGGAAACAGGTGGCTGCGAATCGGAGACAATCATGACCCGAGCCAAACGAAACCGCATCACGTATATCGTACTGACCGCTCTCATCCTGCTGCTCTCTCTTTACCTGGCGCTGCGCCAGCGGGACAGGATACAGTATACCATCCCCGATCTCCCGGCGCTCAATGCCGGGGAGATCAGGATGATAGAGATCGAACACTCCGGTGAAGTGGTCCGGCTGGTTCGCTCCGGGCAGATCTGGCAGATTCACCCGGGGGACTATCCCGCCGATCCGGAGCTCATCGGTGAGATGCTCAAGACCGCCGCCACCCTGAAGTTGACTGAGTTGGTCTCAGTAACCGGAAACTACGGACGCTTCGGCCTGGAGGAACAGTCCCGAATCCGCGTGACGGTGTACAAGGATGAAAAGGCGCTGCGCAGCTTCGAGCTGGGCAAGAGCTCCCCGACATACCGCCACACCTTTGTCAGGATTGACGGAGACGAGCGGGTGTTTCAGACTCCGGGGGACCCGGGCGCTTTCTTCGGATTATCCGGGGAGGATCTGCGGGATCGATCGGTCCTGTCCTTCGATCCGGAGACGATCACCGCTATCCGCGCCCAGGGTGATGGTTGGACCATGGAACTGGCCAAGGAGGGAACAACCTGGGCTACGAAAACCGGTGATCCTTGGGAAAGAAAAACCATCGGGGAGCTGCTGGCCACGCTATCCGATCTGGACGCCTTTGGTTACGCAGAACAGGGACCTCAGGAGGGCAGACCTATCTTTTCTATCACCCTCACCGGCTTCAAAACCTACACCCTGGAAGTCTTTCCCAGGCAGGACAACCTCTATCCGGCGCGATCGTCTGAGAACGCCTATCCATTTACACTGTACTATGCGGTAACAGAGAACATCATCAGCGTGTTCGCGAATCAATAGACAGATCTTTATACCCGAGGGGCTCCCTTGTGAGCCGGTATCAGCCAAACGTATTTTCCAAAACCGAAGCAGCTGCACCGATAGCACATGCGTTCTCTCCCAAATGGGAAACGGCCAGCTCCGGGATACTGAGATCGGAAGCATACGTTTCTCTCAGGATCGTGGTGCGGATTGTCTCCATGACCGGCTCATATGAAAACACCGGGCTGTTGTTGAAGATGATCATCTCCGGATTGATGATGTTGACCACGCTGGACAAGCTCATTCCAAGATGATGTGCTGCATCCACGAGTATTTGCTGGCAGGCTGTCACCTCCTGTCGCGCGGCGGCAACAACCTCGCGGACCAAAGCGCGATGATCGTTGCTCTCGTTGATCCTGGCCTTTACCTTTTCCGCCCCGGATTTTGTCATCCGGATCGCAGAAGCGCCGATGGCCGACTCACTGGCAAATACCTGTAAGCATCCTCTTTTACCGCAATAACAAACCGGTCCGGACGGCATGATCGTCGTATGCCCGATTCCCCCCGCGGTATAAGGGTGCCCGGCGCAGAGCCGGCCGTTCATGAGGACGCCGCTTCCGATCCCGGCATCCAGCAGAAGTCCAAACAGGTTTTTTCTGCCGGCGCCCACGCCGAATCGTGCTTCCCCCAGGAGCATGGCGTGAGAATTGTTTTCGACAAAAACAGGAAGGTCGAGTCTTTTCTGAAAGAAAGGTCTGATCGGTGTGTTTTGCCACTCCGGAAGCCGGGAGCCCAGAATGACGATGCCGTTACTGCGATCCACAATACCTGTAAAACCCACGCCGATGCCAACGGTTCGGTCAGGATCAATGTCCGCCTTTGAAATCAGCTTTTCGGTGCCGGCGGCAATATCTTCAAGAATACCGCTCGTATGACCGAAGGCTCCCAGTTCGAGTTGCTGTTGCATGATGACCCGTCCGTCAAGCCCTATGATCATAATGCGGCATTTTTGCTCTAATATATTTTAAATCAAAAATATTAGCTATTTTTAAGACGTGATGCATTTGCTAGTCAAACCGTATTGACCTGATCGCTCGGATTTGGACACGAGACTTTGGCAGCGGAAGGGGGTGCCTATGAACCCGAGAGAGCGATTTATCGCCAATCTGAAGTTCGGGCAGCCGGACAGGATCTACTATTCCTTCGGCTCACCCCGCAGATCGACGCTGGAGGCCTGGAAACTGCAGGGCCTGCCCGAAATGCCCGTGGCCGACGACTACGGCTGCCCGGATGAGTTCTACGAGTTTGTGGGCAGCGATCCTAACGTGTGGGAGATGAAACCCGAGCAGTCCTTCCCGGTCAAGATGGATATCTATCCGAAGTTTGACATCGAAATCATCAAAGAGGATGAAAGCGGATTGACCTGGAAAGACGAGAAGGGCATCGTGATGCACGATGCGGGCAGAAAATTGGGAACCCCGGGTTTTCGCACCCGCAGCTATCTCTCCCATCCGGTGACCGGCTTCGGCGATTGGCCGGAGATGCAAAAGCGTTTCGATCCTCACCTGCTGGGGCGCTTTCCGGATGATTGGAATCAGGTGGCTCTGTCATTCCGGGGCCATGAGTACCCCCTGTTGATAACCATTTTCGGCCCGTTTTCACTGTGCAGAGACTGGGTGGGCTTCGAAAACCTATGTATGCTGTTTTACGACAATCCAAAGCTGATCGACGAGATGATGGGACATATCACCTGGTTTTACCTGGAGCTTTTGGACAAGGCCCTGGCGGAGATCGAGGTGGATTGCGTGCTGATCAGCGAAGACATGGCCTACAAGCATGCGGCCATGATATCCCCGGAGATGATGCGGCACTACATTCTGACCCGCTACCGGCGATTAGTGCAGTTGTTTCGCAAACACGAGGTACCCCTGGTCATGGTGGATTCGGACGGGCATATCGGACAGATGATCCCCATCTGGATCGAGGCGGGAATGGACGGCACATTTCCCTGCGAGATCGCGGCCCACAACTATCCATTCACCTACCGCCGGCAACACGGCAAAGACCTGGCTCTGTGGGGTTGTATCGACAAACGGGAGATTCGCAGCAAGGAGAGTACCTATCGGGAGGTAATGGGTAAGGTACCGCAACTGGTCGAGCAGGGGGGATTTCTGCCCTCCATCGACCATGCGGTCCCTCCGGATGTGCCGCTGCGCAGTTATCTCTATATGGCAGAGCTTATCAAGGCCATTGCCGAGAAGAAAAAGATCCCCCAGCCGGAGGACCCACTGCCCATCGAAGAGCGGTTGGGGCCGATCGAAAGGTTTTGGGGCCCGGATCTCCTGGAAAGGGAGGAATAAACAACTCGGGATGGATTGCAGCTACAAAGAGAATTGGGAGCAGACTGCCGAGCGGTTTACCGCTTGGTGGAAGCGGGAAGGATTGATCCTGGATATGGGTCCGGTTTCCCGCACAGCTGGACCGCGGGAGCCTCTGGAAGATCCCGGTCCCAGAGACTCGGCTGAACAACGCTGGACAGATGTGGCCTGGCGGATAGAGAAAAACCACTACGATCTATTCCGAACGAGTTTTCCCGCTGATACGCTGCTCCGAACCGATGTCAACTTGGGTGCCGGTTCCCTGGCTCTGCTCCTCGGTTCGGAGCCGGGCTTCGAGGAGGATACAGTCTGGATTTACCCTTCTCAAGGGGCTGAAACGGACCCCGACAAGCGCGGGTCTTTCAAATTTGATCCGGAAAACCCCTGGTGGAAGATCCACGAAAGTCTCCTGAGGTTGTCCGTGTCCCGGGGAGCGGGGAAATACTGCCTGGGTGTGAGCCGGAAAGTGGCCGAAATCAATGCCGTTTGGTTCGAGGTCTACGATCGAATTTACGAAATCATCGAGGACGAGGATGGCAGCGCCTGCTATCAGAGCTTCAACCTGTGGGGGCCCGGAAAAACAGCCAAGGTGCAGTGCGACGCTTCGGCCATGTTCTCGCCCGCTATGTTCGAGCAATTTGTACTGCCGGCTCTAACCGAACAGTGTGACTGGCTGGATTATTCCATGTTTCACCTGGACGGGCATCAATGCATCCCCCATCTCGATCTGCTGCTCTCCATCGATTCTCTCGATGCAGTCGAATGGACTCCGGATCCCCAGGTTCCTGGTGGGGGAAATCCTCGGTGGTACGACATGTATCGTAGAATTCTCGGGGCGGGCAAATCGGTCCAGGCCATCTACGTACACCCCGAAGAAGTCGTGCCCCTGCTCGATGCGGTGGGGGGAAAGGGTATGTATATCCGCACCAACGTCCGGACAGAAGCAAAAGCGGAAGCACTGGCCAGGAGTGTGGAGCCGTTTCGCTAGCCCGTGGTGTTGGGAACCCCCGATGCTTCGCCGGGCAGCAGCTGTGCTATAGCTGACCCGAAGAAAATCTAGCTGAGTGATGAGTACATAGTAGGCTCGTACCGTTCGAGCATACCAAATGGGACCTCAGGATCTCTACGGTGCAACCAGCGGCATGTTTCCTATCCAGGTATAAGCGGGTAGTCTCCTGCACTCCTCTTCGATAATCATATTGTCAAAACCGTAGCGTTTCCTTTAGGGGGAAAATGCACCTTTCCGATGGCCTGGGTTTGATAACCCGCTTGACCTAAAAGTCAGGGTGGGGTTTGTGTGGGTAGCAACGGATAGTCGTTTCCACCTTGGGAGAGAATGCTGTTTGCGTTGGCGCTGCCAGTGTAGCAATGGATCAAATTTTCATCCACCACGAATTTTCCCGGCGTTCACTCCCGACAATCTTGACAACCTATTTAAAAAGACCTATTATGGTCTTATGAAGACCTCGAACATATCTTATTTTAAAACACATATCAGTCAGGAACTGCGCGCCGTCAGGGCGGGAGAACATATTATCATTATGGACAGGTATACTCCCGTGGCCGAGGTGATTCCCCACAGAGAAAAATCGATGCTTTCGGTCCGGCTGCCAAAAGCGAAACTGGCCCTTCGAAGATTGAGTTTTACAGTGGAAACAGACCCGATAGATACGCTAATGGAAGAGAGAGCAAAGCGGTGAATTGCTACATCGACTCATCAGTAATCTTGCGCTATCTCCTTACAGGTGACAGAGGTCTTCAACAGGCGAGGGATTTTGATAAAACCGGATGCAGTGAGCTGCTCTTTATCGAATGCAGCCGGGTCCTCCAGCGGTATCGTCTTGAAGGGGAGCTGACGGACCGGCAGCTCGAAGAAGCGGTGCACCATTTCCATGAAATCTATGAGGCTTTTCATGTTTTTGAACTTGGCCATCAGGTAGTGAAAAGATCGGCTGAATCTTTTCCGACCGTTATTGGGACACTCGACGCCATTCACCTTTCAACAGCTGTGCTGTGGATGGAACAGGATCAGGATCCACTGGTTCTGTTTACATACGATGAGCAGATGAGAACCTGCGCCCACGCGATGGGGATCCACACGCTTTCATAATCAGAGAAACGTTCTGAAGCAGCGCATGCGGGCTGCATTGTCATGTGTGTTGATCTATAGTATTTCCGCTGCACACTTTTTGGATGTTGCGCAGCATTGTTGTAACACAGTTTGGCTGCTCGCCGAGTGTTGATGTATAGCTTTATGCTCATAGGTCTGAACCTTCCATCAACTGAAATTCCTCTCTAAACCCTTCACCGCGGCGGTCAGGGTTTTGTTTACAGGTGTGGGAATCCCAAACTTCTTTCCCAGGGCCACAACAGCGCCGTTGATAAAATCGATCTCCGTTCGCTTCTTGTTCATAACATCGACGAGCATCCCCGACCGGTTGGATCCTGTTCCGCCCTTGCCGGTAATCTTGAACAGAAGTTGCTTGGTCTCCTCGGCGTCTATGTCGACACCTGCGGCTCGGGCCACCAGCGCCGCTTCCTCCAGGGCTTCCAGGATCGTCTCTTTGGTTTCGCGGACATCGAAGATCTCCCCCACTCTGAAGTTACACAGGGCGGACATGGCGTTGATACCGATGTTGGCCATCAGTTTTTTCCAGATATCCTTCATGATGTCTTCGCTGGCAACGGTCTCCAGCCCTGCCGCTGTGAATACCTCGGCAATCCGCTTCACGCGATCGCTGATTCCTCCCCCAAGCTCCCCGATGTGGGAGGGCAGATTTCCGGCGTTGCGGATGATCCCCGGTCCCAGGAGCGCCGAACCCTGGGCCGTTACGCCGCCCAGAACTTTGTCCCGTCCGACAATCCGGGCGATCACATCCTCATTGCCCAAACCGTTCTGAAAGCTGATGGCAACGGTATGTGGTGCAAACAGGGAGCAGGCGCCCCGGACGGCCTCCTCCGTAGATCGGGCCTTGGTCTGGACCAGTACGACGTCCACCTCGCCGATCTCCGCGGGATCTGTGGTTGCACCTAGCTTCACATAGCGATCTCCCCCTTCTCCGGTTATCTTGAGGCCCTTGTCTTTTATCGCATCGATATGATCCTGCCACAAGTCGATCAGCGCCACCTCCAAGCCCCCTTCGGCGAGCAGCCCGCCGAACAGACTGCCCATGGCGCCGGCTCCGAGGACCGCAATCTTCTTTGGTTCCCAGCTTGATTTCACTTCGCCCCCTACTTTCCCTCAGCCATAGGCAGCAGATGGTTCTGATCGATCTCTGAATCCAAGGGACGAGTCATGCTGACTCCTTCCACTTCCTGAATGGCGATCTCCATAGTGGTGCCGATGATATTGCCGGGCTTGTCGAAATGACCGCCCCGTAAAAAGCCCTTGTCGTTGAAAAGGGCGTGAAAATGGATCTGCACCTCCCCCTGATCGTTGTGACAGATGCTTCCCTGGCCGGCGATAAACTCGGTGAGATGATTCGTCTCCTGCTCCGGGCTGAAACCGGCCCGGCTCTTGAGAGACTCATCGGGCATTCCAAAAATAAATCTCGATTGGTACAGGCTGCCAACACAGCTGCCGATGTAGCCGTTCTTGATGCCGTAGTCTTCACAGACCTGAAGGATCCCGTTGATAAGATCCGATCCGGAGCGCAGCCTGACGATCAGCAGTCTCCCCGGCTTACCCTCAGCCGCTTTGTAGCGTACATTATTCCGTTTGGTTCCCATGATTCCTCCATTCGATTGCTTTAATACATGACACCAGAGTTCTGTTCACCGGTGTGGCAACGCCGTACTTCTTTCCCAGATATACTACAGCACCGTTGATAACATCAATCTCCGTTCTCTTTCCCTGCTCCAGATCTTTGAGCATTGAAGATTTGTGCCGTGGTGACAGGCCCTCCATCGCTTTGGTCCAGGCCTCAGCCGGATCTTTCAGGGAGATCTTTACTCCGGCCGCCTTCGCAACACGAAAGGCCTCTTCCACGGCTTCAAAAGCGGTGGCTTTTAAGAGCTCCACCTTCTCCATGTCACCGTGGGTCAAACCCGTAATGGCGCTCGTCGGACTGACGGCCACATTGACCAACAGTTTGTCCCAGATCATACCGAGGATGTTGTCGGAAGCTTCTACCTCCAAACCGGCTTGATTGAAGATCCGCACAATATCCCTGACTCTGTCCGTGAGCTCACCCTGCATTTCACCGATGCAGGTCCGGTCCCTGCCGAAGGAGACCTCGCCGGGTCCAAGCAGCACGCTCCCCGAGTGGGTCACCCCGCCCAAAACCCGCTCCGCCCCCATTATTTCGGCTATCTTTTCTTCATTGCCAAGACCATTCTGCAGAGATAGAACCGGAGTGTTCTTACCGATAAACGATTGCACCTGGTTCAGTGTATCCGCTGTATGATAGGATTTGACAAGCAGAACGATCAGGGCCGCCTGACCGACCGCCTCAACTTGATGGGTGGCCTTGACCTTGATCACCCTGGTTTCGGATCTCTCGGTCAGCTTCAAGCCCCCGGCGTTCAGGGCATCAACATGCTCCTTCCATCGGTCGATCAACAGGACATCCTGCCCCGATTCCGAAAGGATTCCACCGATGGCGCTTCCCATAGCCCCGGACCCGAGAAAACAGATTTTCATTGTTTATATATCCAGCGTCGTACCGTAAAACTCAACGGTTTTTTAGAACTAGCAAAAGGATCCCGGTAAGAGTACCGTAAAACCCAGCGCTGTCAATCAAAAGATCAATTTGATAATACAAACAAAGCCCTCCCCGCTGGATGCAGAAAGGGCTTTTGGATTGTTCTGGCGGTTCGGCGGCCTTAGAATCGCTTTCCGTGGCCGAACTTGCGGACTTTTCTCAGGCGTTTTCTTTCCATAGCCTTCTTCTTGCGATTGCGGATCGTCGAAGGCTTCTCGTAGAACTCTCTTCGTTTCCACTCTCGAACGATGCCCTCTTTTTCGACCATTCGCTTGAAGCGTTTGATCGCCCTGTCCAGGGCCTCATCCTCTCCAACGATAATTGCGGGTATGGAAATCACCTCCCCTCTGCTAATTTTGGTCAATAATATTATGCGAAAACACGGTTTTGTCAATAATAGGAAGCTCTACGAAAACATCCGGATCCACCGCTACACCGCCAACGCGAAGCTCCCAGTGCAGGTGCGGTCCCGTAGCCAATCCGGTCATCCCGACGGTCCCGATCCGTTGTCCCCGGTACAACCGCTGCCCCTCCTGTACCTCGATAACCTCCAGGTGGTAGTAGAGGGTGAAGACGCCGGGAAGGTGTTCGATCACCACGCTGTTTCCGGAGATGATCCGCTCCCTGGCCAGCACCACCCTGCCTGCTCCGGAGGCGAATACCGGTGTTCCCGCCGGCGCGGCCAGGTCGATTCCGTTGTGCAGGGAGCGGGAGCTTCCGCCGTCGGTGTAGCTGTACAGGCGACGGTCGGCGAAACGGGACGTGCGCCGGGTTGCTGCAACAGGGACGGCCAGCGTCTCCGTGTGAAAAACCGATCGGGAGTTAAAGGTGCTCAGGAGCCTCAGGAGATCCTGGTACTCCTTGGTCTTGCGCGGATCCGGTTTGGTCAACAGCTCGGAAAGGCTTTGGTTGAAGGCGATCTCTTCGCTGCGAAAGTTTCGGTAGCGTACATCCACGTAGGTCGTGTAGAGGATGAAGCGCCGGCCCCGGGAAGCCCGGATTTCCAGGGAGTACTCGCCGGCCTCCGCCGTACTCGGTATCCCGAGAAGAATGCACCAGCGCAGGCTCGTATCATCCAGGGCAAACCCTTTGAAAGAGGAATCAAACTCTCCCCCGTCTCGCTGCAACACACCATCCAGGCGGTCAACGGCTTCGCTGAACACAAAACTGCCTCTCAACACCTCTCCCACGGGAGCCTGATCGGAAACCTCGAACCGCGCTTCCAGGGGCCGCTGATTGGTCGTGTAGAAAGAGAAAAGCCCCTCCAGGGGCTGAAGTTCTCCGCTCTCCCACTGGAAACGGCTGCCCTCGGAGATCTGACACAGCGGGTTCCCTCCCAGCACCATAGCCGCCACCGAATCGGCGCGCAGATGCAGGGTATCCGGGTGCAGCCCGGGCGGGAAGACCAGGGAGAGGAGGAGGCAGAAAAGGAGAACGGCGCTTCTCATCGCTTCAGGTCGAGAATGGTCAGCTGGAGGGTCTCGGCATTCATGAAGTAGTTCCGGTTGAGGCGGAATACGATATCCACGGTGTCGTTGCAATCGAAATCCTTGCCGGCCCGGGGAGCGGCGTTCCAGTACACGGCGGGCCATTTGTAGCGATCCGCCGACAGGAGCATCCTCACGTGTGCCGGCTCCTGTCTGCCGACGATTTCCAGCCTCTCGATCCGGGCTCTCCGGGTCAGGAATACCAGGGGCGGACATCCCTCACCGTAGGGTTCGAAGGTCTCCACGACCTTTATCAACTCGGGATTCAGGTAAGCCGGCGGTACCTCGGCATCGATAGAGATCTTGGCCGCCTCCCGATCCGGAGGTGTGTGAGCCTGGGCAATCTGGAAGAAACGGTTTTGGAATTCCTGGAACAGCTCCGTGGACAGGTTGAAACCGGCGGCTCGATCGTGTCCCCCGTAGTTCAGAAAGTAATCGGCGAACAGATCGAGAAATCCGTTGACCGGGTACGGACTGCGCAGGGATCCCACGGCTTTGCTCTGTCCAAGGGACACAACCACCGCGGGGATCTTGAAAAAACTCACCAGTCGGGCCGCAAGAATACCGGTGATTCCCCTGGGGATCTCCGAGTCCGCCACAAACACAAACTTCCCCCCCGTTTGCTCAATACTCGCCCGGGCTGCCGGAAAGCAGCTGTCCCAGATTCTGTCCCCCAGCTGTTTGCGCTGTCGGTTCAATTGGAGAATCGAGTCAATTACGGCATCGATTTCATCCTGAGTTTGCGACAAAAAGAGCTCCGCCGCCCGCTGGGGCTCACCCATCCGGCCGGCGGAGTTCAGTATGGGAGCTACGTGCCAGGAGATATCCTTTGCGGTGAGCTGCCGGCCGTGGAGATTCTGCCGAAGCAGAAGCTCCCGCAGACCGGAGCGTTTCATCCTGCCCATGGCTTCAAGACCCCGCCGGACGATAATCTTGTTCTCGTTGATCAGGGGCATCAGGTCCGCTATGGTTCCCAACGCGGCGAGGTCGAGAATCGGCTCCAACGTAGTCAACAGATCGAGCTTGTTCCAGCTCAGCCGGCTGTATAATTTCACCAGAACATCGATTTCCGATTTGCCGCCGAAGCGCAAGCTGTCCAGGGACTCCCGTACGCGGATGAGACTCATCCCGGCAACCTCCGGAAAGCCGGCGGCGACCTGGGGCATGATGTCCACCAGTTCAAACGCCCCTTCTGCGTTCAGCTGCTTCAGGTAGCGAAGCTGGCCGTCCCGGTCGTACACCAGGATCCTCTTGCCTTTCAACCTGTCGTAGACGCGGGTGAGCAGCAGGTTCGATTCGTTCGCCGGAACCGCGTCGATGATGCGCTCGCTTTCAACCAAATTGACTAGCTCCACCGCCTGAACCGCAAAGGCTTCATTTGCCGGTTCTATGTCGAGAAACCAAACGGGCACATCAAAATCGGCCGTGGTGCTGTATGCCAGTGCGACGGCCAGCTTGGACACGACGCCGCAGCCGGACAGATCGCGAAAGGGATAGCCTGAATCCTCGCATTTAGGATCGATGATGGCAAAGGCCGCCGGAAGCTGCTCGGGAGGATTGTGATGGTCGAGCACTATCGTGTCGATTCCCAGCCCGGCCGCTTTGGCAATCTCGTCATTGTTCGAGATGCCGCAGTCGACTGTGATCAATAAACCGCAGCCCTCTCCCGCCGAGGCGTCTATGACCTCCGGTGTCAGTCCGTAATCATCCTCCCCCACCGGTATCTGCCAGCGAAGCTTTGCCCCGATGCCTTCCAGCACCTCCCGCAGCAGAATCGTCGAGGTGATTCCGTCTACGTCCCGGTCTCCGAAGATCTGTATCAGCTCGCCTTTGGAAACCGCTGCATGAATCCGCCGCAGGGCTTTGCTCATATCTTTGAACAGAAAGGGATTGTGCATCGAAAGCGGATCGTTATCGAGAATAAAGCGGATCGAGTCCTCATCCAGATAGTCACGGCGGATCAGAACCGCGGCGCTGATCAGATCCAACCGGTAACGTCGGGCTACCTCCCGGAGCTCTTCGGGGTTCAGCTCAGATTTTTCCCAGATCATCGTCCCGGATTTCTTCCATCACCCGGTCCCACGGCCGGTTCTCCTGGCCGCCGATCGAGTAGGCTGCCTTTATGTACGATCCTGCCCTTTCGATGCGCTCGGCCTCGCGGCCATGAATCAGGCAGAGGGTCTCCCCGGCCTGCACCGCATCCCCTTGGACCTTTATCAACTCGACCCCCACATCGGGGAGTACCGCATCCTCTTTTTGCTCGCGACTGGCGCCGAGCAGCCCGGAGGCGATTCCGATCCGGTAGGCGTCGATGCGCTGCACGGTTCCCGATTTCGCCGCCTCTATCGGTTCGATCAGGGGCGCCCTCGGTCCCCCTTCCTCCTCCTGGACGGCGCGAATATCTCCCCCCTGGAGCTCCACGTTTTCCAGGAACTTTTTCCAGGCTGAACCGTCGGCGAGTTTCCCGCGGCATTCGATCTCCGCGCTCGGCACATCGGGTTGAATACCGGCAAGCACCAGCATATGGGCGGTGAGCCGGAGGGTGAGATCCAGCAGGTCTTTGGGACCGCCGCCGCGAAGCGTTGCCACCACCTCCCGAACCTCCAAAAAATTGCCCACCATACGGCCCAGGGGCTGATCCATGTCGGAGATGACAGCTCGGATCCGGCGTCCCAGGCTGTTGCCCGTACGTACCAGAGATACGGCCAGTTCCCGGGCTTCTTTCAGGGTCTTCATGAAGGCGCCGGAGCCGCATTTGACATCGAAGACCAAAGATTCGGCGCCTTCGGCGAATTTCTTGCTCATGATGCTGGCCGTGATGAGCGGGATCGACTCTACGGTGCCGGTAACGTCCCGGAGGGCGTACAGTTTCCGGTCGGCCGGGACGATTCGCTCACTCTGCCCGGTCATGGCAAATCCGGTACGCCCGAGAAGGTCGGTGAAGCGTTCCACCGACAAGTCGGTACGGTAGCCGGGAATGGACTCCAGCTTGTCCAGGGTACCGCCGGTATAGCCCAGGGCGCGGCCGCTCATCATCGGCACGGTGCAGCCGCAGGCGGCAGCAAGGGGCGCCAGGACCAGGGATACCTTGTCCCCCACGCCCCCGGTGGAATGCTTGTCCACCAGCGGCCCCTTTATTACGCCGAGGTCGATCGTGGTCCCGGAGTCGATCATCGCCCGGGTCAGATGCCCGGTCTCCTCTGCGCTCATCCCTTTGAAGAACACGGCCATGGCCAGGCTCGACATCTGATAATCCGGGATGCCGCCGCCAACGTAGCCCTTGATCAGAAAGGAGATCTCCTCTTCGCTGAGCGCGTGTCCCTGCCGTTTCTTGACGATCAAATCAACTGCTCGCATGGCTTCACACCCTACCCAGCACAACTGTCTTAATGACCTTGTATTCGGCGCCTTGAGGCCGAAGGATCGACTGGTACAGAACGAGCCTGTCCAGAATCAGGGAATACTCGAATCGAAACAGCTCCTCCACCTCGGAGAGAACGATACCTCCTGCCCTGCTGCGGTCAGCCTTCTTGCCGGCCCCTCTGTTGCGGGCCAGGGTGATGTGGGGTGTGAAATCCCGCTCCTCCTCCAGCGACAACCCCTCCAGGCCGGAAACGAGCCGCTGGTACACCCGGTAGAGGTGGCCGATCTCAGGTCCGCCTTTTTGAATAGGACAGTAGATGACCCGCGGCTGTCCTTTGGGCGGAAACTGCCCCACCCCGCCCATCACAGCCTGGATGCTCGCCATCTTCAGCTCCGGACTGTCCATTACCCTCATCACCTCGAGGACCTGTTCCTGGTTCAACTCGCCGAAGAATACCATGGTGATGTGCATCCCCTGAGGCTTGACTACCTTCAGATCCGAATATCGTGCCTTCAATTCTGCCGCCAATTTCGCCAGTTTTTCGACAGCCTGGTCCGGCAGGGGTAGCGCTGCAAAAACCCTCATAGTATTCCCACCCCGCTTTGTATTGCATTCAGATTTGTCTCCAGCACCGCCTGTACCAGGAAGTAAACGCTTTCCTTCAGTGCCCTCAGAGACCGCTCCTCCAATCCAACCCGCATGGCGGCGGCCAGGGGCATTTCCAGAGTCGACTGCAGGTAGCGCAGAGCACCAGCCGGCAGATGCAGAGCCGTTGGTTTTGCGCATCGGCTGCAGATCAGGAGCTGTTCCTCCCGGGACAGATAGGCTCCGCAGCGGAGGTCGAGTTCGGAGGCGCACAGGCCGCAGTGCGCGACATCCGGTTTCTGGCCCAGGAGATCGAGAAAGCGCAACAGGTACTGACAGCTGAGAAGCCCTACCAGCCTGTCGGGCGCCGGGTTCAACAGCCGAAGGGCATCGACCAGCAGATCGTACAGCAAGGAGAAATTCTCTCCCCCTCCATAGGAGCGGATCACCACCTCGGCCCACAGTGAGGCGGCGTAGAAGCGCTGCACACTCCCTCGGATGCCGTCCAGGGCTGCCAGGCTCTCCATGTCGGTGATCTTGTACTGGTCCCGCACCGGATCGTGATACAGGTACGCACGAACCACATGAAACGGTTCGGAGGTGGTGCGCAGCCTGCTCTTGATCTTGAACGCCCCGTGGGCGATCGCGTAGATCAGGCCTCTCTGGCGGCTGAACAAGGTGAGGGATTTGTGGATCTCACCGACCCGGGTTTTCCGCAATACCACAGCCTCCGTGGTGGAACTTCGAATCTTCACGTTTTGCTTTCTTGTTGCATATCGCAATCTTCGCCATTGCGGTCTCCCGCCTCTTGACGCCCCCTTGCAGCTAACGATGATTGCGACGCCATCGTAATTATAATATGGCGAAAGGCGCCGGGGAAGCAAGCGCCCGGGGATGGGATTACTCCCGATTTGGCGTGCGCTTGACAACCGCGGAGGGCATTACTATTTTTCTAATGACGCAGCGAAGGAAACAGATGGACGATAAACAAACAAACGGCAAGCAGATAATTCCAACCAGCCAGGTACTGCCTCCCAAGCTGAACATTCTGCCCATCACCGGCACACCCGTCTTTCCCGGCATTTTCACCCCCCTCATGGTGGCGGGAGAGCGGGATGTCGAGCTGATAGAGCATATCATGACCGAACACGGCTTTATCGGGCTGGTGCTTACAACCACCGCAGATGCGGAGAATCCCACCGGAGATGACCTGTACAAGGTCGGCACCGTGGCAAAGGTAGTTCGCAAGGTCAATCTCCCGGACGGGGGGATCAACATATTCATATCCACGCTCAAGCGTTTTCGAATCAAGAAGTACATCTACAAGGAACATCCGATCACCGTCGCCGTGGAGTACCTGGACGACAAGAACTTCGAATCCAACGAGGTGCGCGCCCTCACCCGCTCCCTCATCTCGGAGATGAAACAGGTGTCGGAGAACAATCCCCTGTTTTCCGAACAGATGAGACTGAACATGGTCAACATCGACCATCCGGGAAAGATCGCCGATTTCATAACCTCGATACTCAACATCGATCGTAAGGATCAGCAGAATATCCTCGAAACGCTGGATGTACATGAAAGAATGATGAAGGTCCTGGTCTTCATCCGCAAAGAGCAGGAACTGATGAGCATCCAGCAGAAGATCATGAAGCAGATAAACGAGAAGATCTCCAAGAGCCAGAGGGAGTATTTTCTCAAGGAGCAGCTCAAGGCGATCAAGCAGGAATTGGGCATGCCGGTGGATTCCAAGTCCGGTGAATACCAGCGGTTCAAAGAGACCATCGACAAGCTGGAATTGGAAAAGGACGTAGGAGAGCAGGTGGAGCAGGAGCTTGAAAAGTTCAGCCTGATGGACACCAACTCCTCTGAGTTCATAGTTACCCGCAACTATCTTGATACGATCATCAGCCTTCCCTGGACCGCACCGGCGGCCAAAGAGGTGGATATGCCACGGGCAAGGCGCATCTTGGATGAGGATCACTACGGCCTGGAGGATGTGAAGGAACGGATTCTTGAATACCTGGCCGTGCGCAAGCTCAAGAAGGACAGCAAGGGATCGATCCTCTGCCTGGTCGGTCCTCCCGGGGTCGGTAAAACTTCGGTGGGCAAATCCATAGCCAGAGCCCTGAACAAGAACTTCTTCCGCTTCTCCGTCGGAGGCATGAGGGACGAGGCGGAGATCAAAGGCCATCGGCGGACTTACGTCGGGGCCATGCCCGGCAAGATCATCCAGGGGCTGAAGATCGTCAAGACCAAGGACCCGGTATTCATGATCGACGAGATCGACAAGTTGGGCGTTTCCTTTCAGGGCGATCCCTCCTCGGCGCTTCTGGAGGTTCTTGATCCGGAGCAGAACGTGGCCTTCCGGGACCACTACCTGGATCTACCTTTCGACATATCGGATATCCTGTTCATCACCACGGCCAATACCCTGGATACTATTCCCGCTCCCCTGCTGGATAGGATGGAGGTCATCAGGCTTTCCGGTTACATCAATGACGAGAAGGTGGCTATCGCCCGCAAGTACCTGATTCCCAAATCCTTGGGCCGCACCGGGTTGAAGCGAAAGGACGTGAAGTATTCCAAGGCAGCCCTCCTGGGTATCGCAGAAGGGTATGCCCGGGAGGCGGGGCTGCGCAACTTCGAGAAAGCCCTGGACAAGATACACCGGAAGCTGGCCCGCAAATCCGTGCTGGATACTCTCGAGCTGCCGATTACCATCGATCCCGCCCAGATCGAGGAGTATCTGGGCAAACCGATCTTCTACGAGGAGGGGATCAAGAAGATCACCCGACCCGGCATGACTGTGGGATTGGCCTGGACGCCTTTGGGAGGCGCCATGCTGACTATCGAGGCCGTAGCCAATCCCGGGAAAGAGGGTTTTCGGCTGACCGGACAGCTGGGAAACGTCATGCAGGAATCGGCGAATATCGCCTACACCTATGTGCGCCATATCGCCGGTGATTACGGAGTGGACAAGGAGTTCTTCGAGAATAATCAGATACACCTTCATGTACCCGCCGGCGCCACCCCAAAGGACGGTCCTTCTGCGGGGATCACCATGGCTTCCTGTCTGCTGTCCCTGGCAACCGACAGGAAGATAAAGAAGTCGCTGGCCATGACCGGAGAGCTGTCACTGGTCGGCCAGGTCCTGCCGGTCGGCGGCTTGAAGGAAAAGGTGATTGCGGCCAAGCGCAACAAGATCAAACAGATCATCATCCCGGCGCAGAACGAGAAGGATCTGGCGGATATCCCGGATCACGTAAAGAAGGGGATCGAATTCCATCCGGTGCAAAACATGGAAGAGGTGATCGGCAGGTTGTTCGCTTGAGTCTCTATTCCTTGAACAAACCGTCGGGAAGATCAACCACCCCCCGCCGCAGCAGCCGGAACGGTCTCTCGGTGACGTCAAGAATCGTGGAGGGAACGCCCTCGGGCCGATCGCCCGCAGTGACCACCAGGTCCACCCGGCTTTCGAAGGCCGAACAGATATCCTCTACACGCCAGAGTGCCGGCTGGCCGCTTGAGTTTACGCTGGTGGAGAAAAGAGCCTGACCTAATCTTTTCATAACCTGAAGCAGCAGAGGATCGTCGGGTATTCGCAAGGCAACCGTACCTGTTTTCTTTGCCGGGAAGATGACGGTCAGCGCACCGGGCCAGTAAGGTTGCAGCTCCGCGGGGAGGCTGCGGCCGGTATAGCGGGGCAGCCACTGCAGATCGGGGATGAGACGGAGAAAGGATTTTTCCTGCCTTCCCTTCAGAGCCCGGATCTTCCCTTCAGTCTCCGGGGCGATACCGACGAAACCATAGATCGTATCGCAGGGCATAATCACCACCCCGGCGCTTTGCAGCACCCCCACCAGGGCGTCGAGAAGCTTCGGATCATCGATTTCCAGTTTCACGGTTCTTACGCCTCCTTACCGACACACTCACCAGGGCCAGCAGGACGGGCAGCCCCAGCCCGGTGGCTCTGAAAGGCCAATCCGCCCGCGGCTGTTTCGCTTTTCGGCGCAGGACTTTTCCCACCGTGTAGGTACTCTTCCTCGCCGTGTCAGCAGAAATACGAATTACCCTTTCTCCCTCTTGGAAATATCCGAGCTCCCTGGCCTGCAGGGTCAATCGTTCCGGATCGGAACCCAGCGCCTGCACTTCCGTGAGCAGCTCTCTGTTGATGCGCTCCAGATCGTCAATGTTATCCTGCAGCGATGCTCGATAGGTCAGCAATCGGCGGTAGTCCAGCAGTCCACCGCTGCCGAAGAAGTAACAAAGAGCTGCGGCCACGACAAAACTGAAAATAACATAGACCACGATCCGGGGAACTTTCATTCTACATATATCAACGGCTGAATTCCCCCTCCCCTTGATAATCTGAAGGTACGTTTGGCTATTGAAAAAAGTGTTCATAAAGGTAATATTAGATTAATAGGGAGGATTAAGTTCCGATAATTAAATGGAACATCCCGTCCCAGGAGATACGTATGGCAAAAACCGAGGGAGAACCCGTGCTGGAATCCGATGCGGAAGAGATTGCCCTCTCCGACAGCGAACTGGATGACGTGCTGAAAAGCGCCGACATCACCAATGAACAACCCGACGGAGAAGAGAATAACCTGGAGCAGTACGGTGTCTGGGTGAAGGTTGAACCTCAAAACCTGGAAGAAGAGGCTGAGCAGAATATGTCGTTTGAACTTTCGGATCTGGATAGCAGCAGCGAGCCCGCTCTCACCGAGGAAGAAGAACAACTCCTGGGCGAATTGGAGGAGGAGGAAACCGATCTCGGCGATCTCTCAGGTCTGGAGGATGATCTGGAAGAACTGGGAAAAGGCAGCGCCTTCGAAGAGCAAGGTAGTGAAGAGGAACTGAGCGTCGAAGATCTGGATGTTGGTCTCGAGGCGTTGAGTGACGATACCCTCGAGGATACCGGAGATCTGGAAGGCCTACCGGAGATTGAAGGAGAGGAAGAGTTGAGCCTGGAAATGGAACCGGAAACGGAAATAGAGGTTCCCCTTTCCGATAGTGCGATCGTAGAGGAGCACTACGAAGATTTGGCCACCGTTGAGGGCGTGCCTTCGACTCCCGGACAGGCGCCGCGGGGGGGCTCCTCGGACATTCTCGAAAAAATCGAACGAGATTTAAATCAGATCAAAACAGAGATACAGAGTCTGAAAAACGAGCTTGCCGGTTTGGGCAAGGGAGGGCTGTCAACCGGAAAAGTCGACGTCGCCCCTGCCCCCTCCGGGAGTGACGGATTCTTCGAGAAGGGCGAGGATGAGACAATCGCGCTTACCGGAGACGAGCTGGACAACATCTTAAACACCGCTGATGTGACCGAAGAGGTCGAGTTTCCCGAGGAGAGCGTGGAAAGCCTGGAAGTCGAAGAGCTTCCGGGACCGGAGCTGGAGGAGTTGAGTGAAGAAGCCGAAACTCCCGCCGAAGCCGAAGAGGAAATCATGGAGCTCGGCTCCCTGGACCTGGAGGCGGAAGACACCGAACTTTCTCTGGACGAACTGGAACCGTCCGAAGATGAAGAAGAATCAATTGAAATCGATATCGGCGGAAAGGCTCCCGAAGAAGATTTGAGCCTGGACGAAGACCTGGAGCTGGAAGAACTCGATGAACTGGCTCTCGAGGAGACTCCTGCTCCCGAAGAGCTTTCCCCGGAGGAGCCGGCCGAGGAGCTGGAACTGGAAGAGCTCGATGAGCTGAGCCTGGAGGAAGAAGCGGAGAGCCCGGAGGAGCCGGTTGAAGAGCCTTCCCCGGAGGAGCCGGCCGAGGAGCTGGAACTGGAAGAGCTCGGTGAGCTGGGCCTGGAGGAGGAAGCGGAGAGCCCGGAGGAGCCGGTTGAAGAGCTTTCCCTGGAGGAACCGGCCGAGGAGCTAGCGGCCGAGGAAGAGCTGGAAGAACTGAGCTTGGAAGAACCGGGAATCGAGGAGGTCGAAATCCCCGAGGAGCTCACTCTGGAAGAGATGCCGGCCGCAGAGGAAACCGAGGGCGCCGGAGAGGATGTGCTGGCTCTCGATGAGTTGGAGGAAGAGGTTCCGGAGGTTGAGGAAGCAGGAGACCTTGAGCTTCCTGCCGAAGAGCTCAGCGTCCCCGAGGAGGAGCCGGAGACAGAGAGCGCTCAGCCCATGTCCGGGGTGCTAACCGATGACTTGAAATCGGAGATCAAATCGGTTCTTTCCTATTTCGATCAGCTGCTAGAGGCACTCCCCGAAGACAAGATCAAAGAGTTCGCTCAATCCGAATATTTCGTGCGCTATCAAAGGCTGTTTAAAGAGCTTGGTCTGGGGGCCTAATGGGTCTTTTCAAGCGAGCACGCTCATTTCAAGGGGCGTCTCGCTCGGATCGCTCCACCTCCAGAGGTCTGCTGCAAAAGAGTCTCGATTTCATCGACAAAATAGTAACTCCTCAGCAGGAGCTTGTTGCACCGGCTGCAACCGCGCTCTCGGATATCCCCAAGGGCTCTGAAAAGAAATCCCCTGAAACAGTACCTCGGACTTGGAAGGAATCCGGGCAGGCCGTACCTGAGGAAGGGGGAGAAACTCCACCCGAGACTGAGCAGCTCACCGAAACGGAACGATGGGACCGGCTTTGGGCGGGATTGCGGGAACTGGAGGACGGCATCGAATCTCCCGGACGGTTGTTCGCTCTGGTAAAGGAACAGCTGCGACCGGAGCGCGCCGCTCTCCTGCTGTACGATCCCGTGCGCATGGTCTTCGCGCCCTGGGCGGCACACGGTTTCGACGAGACAACCAAACACCGCCTGCGCATTCCTCTGGGGGCGAACGATACGATGAACCGTCTGGCATCCGGAAAGGTGTATTTGCTCTCGGGTCCGGAGGAATTACAGCCGTTCCAACAGTTCTTCTCTTTTAGGGAATTCTCAACGCTTTCGAATCTTCTTCTCGTGCCCTTCATACATGAGAACAAGTTCATGGGATTGCTCCTGAGCACAGAATCCGGTCAGGCCAACCTGGATATGTTTAGAACTCTCGCCGAGCGTGCAGCCAGACACCTCTACGCGGCCCGGGAACGGCACCTGGAAGGAGCGAAACGGGGTACACCGGAGCGGCCTGAATCCCTGCGGCAGGCGGTCCAGGCGGCGCTCCAACCCTGCCTGGAACAGGGTTTCTCACCGTTGATGATTCTTATCGATACGGCAACCCTCACAGAGTCTGTGCGACGGCGCAACCCCTATACCGATTCCTTCCGCCTGAACCAGGACATCTCCAGGGTAGTTTTGTCCCTCTTCCAGTCCCTGGGATCGGTGTTCCAGGTCGATCCGGAGCGTATGCTCATTGTAGTGCTAAAAAAAGCGCAGCCTATACAAGCTGGGGACCCGGAACTTCTGCTCCATCACCTGAAGACGACCCTGGGCAGACTACTTCCGGAGCTCGCCGAGCAGGAGCAGATCGATCTTGACGAACAGGTACGCATCCCAAGTCCCAACATCGAAGAGGCCCTAACCTATCTCGCTGAGATCGTCTGATGCTTGAAATACTAACCGCGAGGAGCGGTCAGCCGATCGCGCGAATCAGGGGCACCCATTTACACTCGCCCTATGATCCCGAAAAAGAAGCCCGGCGCTTTGTCCGGCAATCGATCAAGCAGTCCAATCCCTCTACGATCCTGCTGCTTGGAGCGGGCCTGGGATACCTGTATCGGGAGGTAACACGCAGCTTCCCAACGGCCGGAGTCGTTGTCGTGTTCTATCACCAAGCCCTGTGGAAATCCTTCGCCTCCGCCCTGCCGCCCGGCTCGTACTGGCACCCCGGAGAAAGCGCAACTGTGCTGCAATTCTTGCGTTCCCGTATCCACGAGCTGGAAGCCGAGGGGCTGGCGGTGGTGGAATGGCCTCCGAGCGCCGGGATTTTCCCTGAAGTGTCGCTGCGGGCCAACCAGGCCCTCCATCAGCTGTACAGGGAGATCCGCGGAACTCTGGTAACCACCGCCGCCCTGGGCAGGCGCTGGCTGAGAAACAGCCTGGCCAACTTTCTGGGCATCGACGAGGTTTTTCCGCCGGCCGCAGCCGAACCCGGCAAAGGCCCGACTGTGATTGCCGCCTCGGGTCCCTCCCTTGCGGAGGGAATAGATTTTCTAGCCGCATACAGGGAGTCGATCGAACTTTGGGCTCTGCCCTCCTCCCTGAACTTCCTGTTGCACAGGGATCTCATCCCGGACACCGTTGTATTGACCGATCCCAGCTACTACGCCTTCAGTCATCTGCAGTGTGCGCAGGATCACCATCTACATCTGACGATGCCTCTTTCGGCGGCCAGGGGTTCCTGGCGAATTCGCGCCCGGGTATCGCTGGTGAACCAGGAAACCCCTGTTGAACGGGTGCTGCTGGAGCAAGCCGGCGTGATGGCTCCCACCGTACCCGCCGCGGGAACCGTTGCCGCCACAGCGCTGCTCCTGGCGCAGGGGCTTCAGAAGGGTCCGGTAGTATTCACCGGTCTCGATTTCTGCTACAGAGACATCGTCTCCCATGTCCGCCCGAACAACTTCGAAAACTGGCTTGCCTTGAAATCGAATCGCCTGGGCTCCCTGCACCACCAACTGTTCGCACTGGCCGCAGAACAAACGGCACCGGCCGGAGAAGGGGGAAGCAGGGGGACTTTGGCCTTGAATACCTACGCCGGTTGGTTCCGGGAGGCGGGAAATGCAAAAGGCGGCAGGCGGATCTACCGGTTGCATCCGTCCGAAATCGAGCTGCCGGGCATCGACGACATCGGTGAAACAGAGCTGGAGCGCCTCATTGTCAGAGGCAAGAGGAGCGGCAAGAGCAGAGGCAAGAGAGCATCCCGGGAACAGGGGCTGCTTCCACTGAAACCCTATCCATCCCGGGAAAGACGGACCGAGATCGTATCCGCCGTACTCAACGGTTGGATCGAGCGAATGGAGGCTCTCGTCGCGGCTATCGGAAGGACAGCTAGCCTTGAGCCTCTGATGAGCGATTCCGAGAGTCTGTCGCTGCTTTACCTCTGCAACGCCGCCGAAATAACGGAAGCCCGGAGAATCCTCCGCCTGCAGGGACAGGAGGCTGCCCTGAGAAAAACCATGGCCCTGTTGGAAAAGCACAGGCTCTATCTCCAGGGCTTGTACCGTGTAATTACAGGTAGCCAATGAGCACACCCTCGATTATAGAGCGAAACCTCCTGGCGCTGTCGGCAAACCATCCCGAACTGGGACGCCTGATTTCTCGAACCGATCCGAGCCCGACGGTACGCATGATCGAAAGCCGCAGCGGGTTGCAGGTTCCAGCCTACTTCGGTACGGGAAGATCCGTGCAGACCCACTCCACCGTGGATCCGGAAACGGAGGGCCGTCGAATTTTCCGCAGCTACGGCGGGACCGGCTACCTCGTGTTTCTGGGCCTCGGCGGGGGTCATCAAATTCGCCCGTTCATCGACAGCTCGGACAGTGCAAGAATCATCGTCGTGGAAAAAGAGCTCGCTTTTGTTCGCGCCGTGCTCGAGCAAATCGACATGAGACCGATCCTTCTCGATCCGCGGGTTCGGCTCCTGGCCGGGGAATCAGCGCAGAGCATAAAGACGTTTCTCCTCTCCGACTATCTGCCGGCCATCTACGGAGATCTGAAAACGGTACCGCTGCGGCCAAGCGTCGAGGCCGGAGGCCGGTACTATACCGAGCTGATCGGGTCGATCCGGGAACTTATCGGCATGGTAGCGGACGACTATACGGTCCAGGCCCAGTTCGGCAAGAAATGGTACGTGAACACCCTTGCCAACCTCCCCACAGTGCAGGAATCCACGGTAACGGTAAAGCCGGTGCAGCGGGCGTTCATAACCGGCGCCGGTCCTTCCCTGGAGTCCCAAATACCCGAACTCCGTGCGATCCGGGAGACGGGATTTCTCATAGCCTCGGACACCTCCCTGCCCGCGCTGCTGAGCTGCGGGATAACACCGGATCTTGTGATTTCCATAGACTGCCAGCTGGTCAGCTATCATCATTTCCTCCAGGGCATGCCTGCGGGGGTGCCCCTGCTGCTCGACCTGGCTTCCCCGCCGGTGCTGACCCGACAAACTCAATGCAGTGCTTTCTTTACCAGCAGCCATCCGCTGTCTTTGTATCTGAGCTCCCACTGGAGGCCGCTTCCCTACATCGACACCTCGGGAGGCAATGTCTCCCACGCCGCGGTGTCTCTTGCTCAATTTCTGGGTGCCAAACAGATATATCTGCTGGGTGTCGACTTTTCCTATCCGGAAGGCAAGGCCTATTGTCGAAGTACGTACCTGTATCCGCTGTTTCGTTCCCAGGAGACCCGGCTCAATCCCCTGGAAAGTCTCTTTCTGGCCTTCATTCTCAAAAACGCGGCAATCATGAAAGACAGGATCCAGGGGGCTCTACGCTACACCACCCGACCGCTGATCGGCTACAAGGAACGACTGGAGCGTTATCTTCAGGATTGGGACGCCCAGGTGATCCCCCTGCCGGGCAAGGGAGTTCCTCTGGAGCTCGAGCCCAAGGATCGACAGGAGCAGCCGCCCCAGGGACGGATCCTGGCTGCAGGGGCTCCGAAAACGGACTGGCGCTCATTCCTGAAGGGCTACCTGCGGGACCTCGAGGCTCTACCGCGCCCTTGCTCCCCGATCAGCCGCTATCTGTATGAGCTCGGTGAAGCCCAGCGCTCTCTCTGGTTCACCCTCTACCCCGCTGCAGCGGCATTTCGCGAACACGATCCGCAAGATCAAACACGGGAACATCGTCTCCTGAGCCGGGTCAGGGATTGGTCGATAGCGGTGGTTAAGCGTTTCCTGGATAGATGATTCCCGCATAGCCCACGAAGAAGGGGCTCGGCGACAGGTCATAGCTCGTCCTGTACTCGAGAAGCTCTCCGCGCGGCGTACCGGTCTGTTGGGCAAACCGGGCTGCAGCCACTGCACCGCCGGCTGAGCAGGCGGAGTGTTCCCGACCGGCCAGATCCAGTGCTTTTTCCAGCTCTATGGCCAGCAGTGCGTCAATGATGCGCCGGTCGTTGACCTCTTTCACCCACTTCACAGCCTGGGCTCCGGTTCCCCGGGGAGTGAACCCATAGTTGTCCCCGTAGTGGGTCAGATCCGTTGAACCGACAACCGCGATGTTCCTGTTCAGACGTTCGGCAGCCGCGGCCAGCTCCACTCCCAGCTGCAGCGCCTCCGCGGAAGGTGAGGCTCGCAGATGCAGAGCCCGTGCTTCGGGATGCAGATACTTCAGCAGAGGGAGCTGAATCTCTACCGTATTGTCGGCGTAGCGATCCTCCCCGAGGGAAAGGTTTTGGCGGAGAAGCTCGAGCAGCTCCACGTCCGCGGCCAGCACTCCCAGGGGCGTTTCATAGCCCTCTTCAAAGGCAGCCAGCAGACCGGAATGGGGCGCCAGATGCCCCCCCACCACGACAATCGTCTGGACATCCCTGGAAATGCTCTGGAAAACATGACAGGCGATCGAACCGGAAAAATCCCATCCTGCGTGCGGGGCGACGCCGGCAATCGCGCTTCCGGACGGTTTTTCTGACGAACGGCGGAACTCCTCGATACTCCGCACCGTTTGTTGTTCCCCCCCGGGATACCAGCCGGGCGGGAGGCTTCTCGGGCGCACCCTCATTCCGATACCTCCTTTCCCCAAAAAGAGTATACTTCCCTCATCGATTTGCCTATAATAATAGTAAGATGAATCGGCGGATCCTCGGTTTTTATTATATCATAAGCATGGTGTTTTTGCTATTTATCCTCCTTTTTGCAGCCTATCGTCTTAAAATCACGATCGACGGCAACAGGGAAGAATCCGAGAATGCGTTGGAGGCCCTGCGAATCTCGGCTCTCTCCATCTATCTGGCTGAAGGGGATTTCAACAGCGAGTACTTCAGGACCACCATGCGGAAAAGCTTCTTGGAAACTGACCGCCTGCTGCTGCTGACCATCTACTCTTCCCGGGAGGGCATCCACTATCTTATTTCAACGGATCAAAGCTACCTCAGTGAGGCTCCCGAGCAATCCGCCCGATCTTCCTGGGAGGGCGAACCGGAATACACGATCCGTCCGGTGTACGAGAACCGAATTACCCGCCGATTCGCTCCGGGCACGGGTCAGGATCTGCTGATCGACGGGATTTTTCGGGATATCGAGAGGGGGCAGATTTACCCGATCCTGCGGGAAATCTTCTACATCCTCCTCGTATACTTCCTGATTGCCAGCGTATTCCTACTGTCCGCCGCTACCGTGAAAAGCTCCGGGCAGAACCGGGTTTCCACATCAATAAAGCACCACTCCCCGCCGCTCACCCCCCGAGCCTCGCGCTTTCCGCCGGCCCCACGGCTTCCCCTGGATCCGGCGCCGGCTTCCCCGGCTTCCGCCGACGATGCAGCGGCAGGTCTGTTTTCACCGGCCACGGGATTGGGATGGAGCCGGCATCTATCTCCGCGCCTTACATCGGAGTTGGAACGAGCCGCAGGCTCGGATCAGGATCTGTCCCTGATGCTCATCAGCTGTGCAACGGGGAAAATCAAGGACGTGGCCCTCTCCATTCTTGAAGCCTTTCCCCTGCGGGACTTGGCCTTCGAGTATGACTCTTCCACTGCCGCTGTGATACTCCCCGATAAGGATCTGGATCATGCTCTCCGGGAAGCGAAAGATTTCCAAAAGGGATCCCGCCTTGTATCCGCACCGACGACGATCTCCATCGGGCTCAGTGCCCGTAACGGCAGGCTTGTCAGTTCGAAACGGCTGCTCAGCGAAGCGGGACAGGCTCTGAAACAGGCCGAATCATCAGCAAGTGGGGGTATCGTGGCCTTCCGCGCGGATCCGGATAAGTACAGGGCTGCGATCGCCGCCCGATCCTCCGGCCGCAGCCGCTAAGCCTGGGCTCCTCCGGCCCCTACTGCTCCTCATCCTCTGCGCTCAGATCCCCGATGTCCTTGAGAATGCCCTTTACCCGCCATTCGGACACTTTATAGACGAAGGTTCCGTTTTCCAAAGCCACGTAGTACTGATCATCCCCGGCGTCCGCACCAACGAGGAGACGAAAATCCCGGTCATCCACCGTACTGATCAGAATCCGGGCGGCCGGATCTGCAAGTCCGGTTTCCGCGGCGCTGACACCGTGAGCGAACTCGGAGCCTTCCAGATTGGCCAGATTGCTGGCCAGCAGGTCGACCTTGCTGTTGTCCAGTTCAACCTCTGAACGGTCCAGGAGCATCCAGACGGCGGGCTGCTCGGAACTGAGCACCAGCGTGTACTTCAGCGGCTCCGGGCTCTGGTCTTCAAAGCGCAGGGTGCTGTCTACGGTGATCCTCATGACACTCTGGCCTTCCAGATCTTCGGGTAAGATGCGCAAGTTTGCCCAGAATCGCTCCTCCACGTTCAGATAGTAGTCAAAGCTGCGGTTCGACAGGAGGATCTCATTGCTTCCTCCCAGCCGAACATAGTTCTCACCACCCCCGGCGGCGGGTTTTCCGACAATGATCTCCACCAGCTCGCCTCCGGCGGAGTCGAACAGCTGCATGCGCCTGGGTGCCTCGGTGTGCACCTCGAACTCCTCCCAGGCATCGGGATTGCTGGTAACGATTCGGGTGCGTGTCAGATCCGCAATAAAATCCATAAGGGCTTCGACTTTTGTTTCAGAGGCCGGGTACTCCCGCGTCGCCCCGGGCAGGATCCAGGAATCTTCCCGTTTCGCGAGGCGCAGGTTACCCTGGTCGGAACTGATGCGAATATCCGCCACCTGGTCGCGCTGCTGCCGATTGAATCCGGCGATGAGGGGAGATTCCGCCTCCCGGCGCCCGACCCTGGCTGGAGAAAACACCAGGCCCAAAATATAGGTCCCGGCAAGCACGGCGATGCAAACACCAAGTACAAGGACCTTACGCTGAAAAGATAACACCGCCATTGGCTAACCCTCCTGTTCCCGCAGGGCGACTCTGCGCCGCCGGATGATGAGGCGAACAACGCCGAAAATGATCACCCCCAGAGGAATCACAACCAGGTTGAACATCTGCGTAAACATAGCAGCCCGAAGGCGAGCCTCCGGATCTTGGATCTTGTTGAGCCGCATGTCCCGGGCAACCCTCGTCTTGATCTCCAGGAGATCCTCTGAATTGCTCAGCCACTCCGCAGTATTGGACAGAAACTCCAGATTGTAGCTTCCTCCGCTGTATTGATACAATTCGCTGGCAAAATCGGCATCCCCGATGACGATCAGCCGCGTCTCCTCGCTGCGTTCGGCGGCCCGGCTCCAATCTCGCTCCTCCCCGGCTCTCTGGGGAATCTCCCGATCCGCGAAGTAACTGGAGAAGGACCCACTCAGGGCGACACCAAGGGCGTACTGCCCCTCCTGTTCATGGGGCATGTACTCCAGCATGGCCGCCCGCTGAGGATTGGTTTCGAAGGGTTCTTTCTCCTGAATCCAGGCCTCCGGAGTGGTCCGGAGGAGCACCTCCGCTTCCACACCGGACCGTTCTACGATTTCCAGCGGGCTGGCCCAGAGAAGATCCAAACCCCGGAAACGGGCGGTGATCGGATTTTCCCTGGACACGAACTGGTCGGCCACGGTTATCCAGAAAGGATACTTCTCCATCACCTCCCACATGATCTGTCCGAATATCTGCCGGGGGATGCGGAAGTTCTTAGCGTAGGTGTCCAGCACGAAAGCCTGCTTTACGGACACGCCGTAGTGTTGCAGCATGGACAGGACTTCTGTATTCCCGAGTTTTTGGGGAACGATCCCCCTCATCAGATCCAGATCCAGACCTTCCACGGCAAACAGCACCCGCCCTCCCCGCATGATGTACTGGTCTATGGGAAACAGATCGAAGGCCTCCAGGTCGCGAGCCCCAAGAACGAAGAGCACATCCAGGTCCTCGGGTATCTCCTCCCCCATTCCGACCGGTCGAACCGAAAAATCCGCCGAAAGGCTTCCCAGGAGGGATCCGAAATCCGTTTGAATCTCCCGGGAGGCGTCGCCGGTAAGGATGCCGATGGTGCGCTCCTGCTCCGTGACAATTTTCCGCACTTTGGAGGTCAGGTCGTATTCAAGGGTCTCAACCTGAGAGACAACCGGAATGATTTCGTAGCGGTCGAGATACTGAATCACGATTCCCGTATACACCTGGGCGAAGCTGCGTTCATCCTGCTCGATTACTTCGATCTGCTGGGGGAATACACCCAGGCTTTCGGCCTCGGTCAGTTTCCCCGATTTCACCGGGTCCACGACCTCTACCTTGATCGTGCCCCTGGAGTAGGCCGCATATTCGTAGAGGAGATCCTCGATCTGGAAGGGGAAGGGGTACAGAGACTTCAGCTTGTCGGACACGTAGTAGGTCAGGTACACCCGGTCCGGGATATCCCGGAACAGCTCCCGGGAGACCCTCGAAATCGTGAAAGCCTTGTTCTCGGTCAAATCGATCCGCAAGAAATAGCGGCTGGCATTCAAGCCGATGAGGAGGATGAGCACCAGAGCCAGGACGAAGAGTATGATTTCTGCACGCTTTTTCATCTTGAAAGTTCCCCCCTACCATTTCCTGAATACGAGCGTTTTGGTGTTGAGAAACAGGAACAGGGCACTGACGATGCCGTAGTACAGCAGGTCCCTGGTATCGATCAGGCCTCTCTGAAAGTTCGAAAAGTGATGCCCGAATGAAACGAAGTTGACAACCTCAGCCGCCCAGGGCGGAATGGCAAAGACGCGATTGACCTGGGAGATGAGGGTGAGCACGAGCAGCACGAACAGGCTGATCAGAAAAGAGCTGATCTGGTTGGCCATAAGGGAAGATACGAACAAACCTACGGAGATGCCCGCGGCGCCCAGGAGCACGACTCCGACATACTGCCCCAGGATCTCGCCCCAATCGAAATCGCCGAATCCGCTGAGCAGCAGGGGAAGGGGAAGAGTCAGGGCGATCATGATCACCAGCAGAGTGAGGGCCGCCAGAAACTTGCCGATCACCAGCGTGCTCTCCCGAAACGGCAGAGTCATCAGCACCTCCATGGTTCCGAGTTTTTTCTCCTCCGCCCAGCTCCTCATGGTGAGCGCCGGCATTACGATGATGAAGACGATCGGAATGACGGAGAAAAAATTTCTCAGAGAGGCGACATTGCTGGCGAAGAAGGTCTGAAGAAAGAAAATCCAGATACTCGAGAAAACCAGAAAGGTCACGACCAGGATGTAGGCAATCGGCGAATTGAAGTAGGACTTCAGTTCCTTTTTTATGACAGGTAAGATGTTATTCATCATTTTCCACCTCCCTCCCGCGTCAACTTGATAAACAACTCTTCCAGACTGAGTCGCTTGGGCACCATTGCCAGGATCTTGTAACCCCGGTCAACCGCCCAGTCGAACACCGCCTCCTCGGCTCCCGAATCGGGCAGCAGCGCCACCTGAACCTTGTGAAGATCTTTACCGGGGGTCGAGATCTGGAGCAGTTCCCGGACTCCCGGCACCGTTTTCACCCCTTCAGGCTTGCCTGCTCCCTTGAGCAGCACCTCCAGCAGCACTTCCCCCTTCATCTCCCGGTTGATCTCCTCCGGGGTACCCTTGGCCACTATCTTTCCCTCATTGAGGATCAGTACCCGACCGCAGGTGGCCTCTACCTCCTGGAGGATGTGTGTTGAAAGAATTACGGTTTTTTCCTTGCCCAGGCGT
>Ga0180437_10001051_pt1 | contig 48749 bp, 28 predicted proteins | sample SS_ome_4_FD_132410 | JGI IMG/M metagenome (GOLD analysis project Ga0180437, IMG submission 132410) | Hypersaline lake sediment archaeal communities from the Salton Sea, California, USA - SS_3_D_1 metaG | ecosystem: Environmental > Aquatic > Non-marine Saline and Alkaline > Hypersaline >... | reverse complement strand
CTTCGAGGATCAGATCTTCAAAGCCTTGGCTCTGGGTGCTCCCTATGTGAAGATTGTGGGAATGGCGCGGGGCCCCATGGCCGCCACGATGGTAGGCAAGACCATCGGCCGCCGTATTCAAGAGGACCAAATTCCGGTCTACGTCGAGCGGTTCGGTAACAGCCGGGAGGAAATCTTCGTGACGGCCACGGAGCTAAAGCACCAGCTCGGCGATCGCTTCGATGAACTGCACAGCGGTGCCATCGGTTTGTACAGTTACTTCGAGCGGCTTGCGCAGGGACTCCGTCAGCTGATGGCCGGTGCGCGCAAATTCAATTTGAGCTACATGACGCGCGATGACCTCGCCTGCTTGACCCGCGAGGCCGCCGATGTGAGCGGGATTCCCTTCGTGACCGAACTCGACAAGGAAGAGGTCGAAGAGATCCTCAACAGCTAGGGCGACGAAAACATACAACACATCGGGGGACAAAACCGGAAGATCGAGGCCCGGTTTCCGTTCCCCTTTTTTTTGCGCTTGCCCCACCTTTAGGGAATGAATTTAAAGCACGGATTTTGATGCTTTCAGAGGGATGGTATACTGGCACAGGTCCATGCATCACCCAAACGACAGGAGCGCATCATGAATAACATGAAGGTCATCATTATGGGCTGCGGAATCATGGGGCGGAAAGTGGCGCAGGCCCTGATGCACAAACAGAGTTTCGCCATCGTCGGGGCCCTGGATATCGACCCGGATCTGATCGGCATGGATCTGGGGAATCTCTTCAGTCCTCCGGTGGCGATCGGAATAAGAATCGAGGGCAGCCCGGATGCCCTATTGGCCAGGGTGGATGCCGATGCGTTGGTGCAGACCACATCTTCCCACCTCGCGGCCGTGTATCCCCAGATCGAGCCGTTCGTCCGTGCCGGCCTTAATGTGGTCTCGACCTGTGAGGAGCTATCCTATCCCTGGAAGCGTCATCCGGAACTGGCAGCGAAGCTGGATCACATGGCCAAAGAAGCCGGTGTGACCGTCGTCGGGACCGGCATCAATCCCGGTTATCTGATGGATTCCCTGCCGCTGACGCTGACCGCACCCTGCCTCCGGGTCGACGCCCTGCGGGTGACGCGGATGATGAACTCGGCCCGCAGGCGTATCCCCTTTCAGAGGAAGGTGGGGACCGCGATGACGCCGGCAGAATTTCGTGAAAAGATCGCCGCCGGCGTCATCACCGGTCATCTGGGGCTGCTGGAGTCGATCAACATGATCGCCGCCGGATTGGGCTGGGAGCTGGATGATGCGACGGAGCTGCCGCCGGAACCGGTGATTGCGGAATCGCCCACCGAAAGCGGCCTGGGTCCTGTCTCACTCGGCAACGTGCTTGGTCTAAAGAGCGTGGCCTATGGCGTCAAAAACGGTCAACATGTCATCACTCTGGAATTTATCGCCCACGCAGGCGTCACCGAAGAATTTGACGAGATCGTTGTCACCGGAGAGCCGGATATCCATCAGAAGATATTAGGCGGGGTCCATGGCGATATCGGCACCGTGTCCATGACCATCAACACCATCCCCAAGGCCGCCGCCGCCGCCCCCGGACTCAAGGTCATGAGCGAGCTCCCCGCCCCCTGCGCCGCCACGTAGGGAAATAGGGACAGTCCCCTTTTTTGCGACAAAAAAGGGGACTGTCCCTATTTCCCTTATTTCCGGAATTTCCGGATAAATTCTTCCACTTCCGGCACCCCCCCCTGATACACCAGGTAGCCGTTGTAGGGTTCCCGCTCGGTGATATCATCGTTGACGGGAGTCAGCATGATCTGCCTGACTTTCTCCAAGTCATCCGTCTGCCCCAGGGCCCAGCCCAACTTGATATATGCCACCTCGGGGAGCATGTTTTCGGCCGGAATCACTCCCAGGTCGAGCATGTCGCGTCCGGTCTCGTAGACATACATATGGACATAGCCCCATAGCGTCTGCACCGTCATGTACACGGCCACATTCTGATCGACCGCCCGCTTGAGGGCGGGGTAGAGCGGCTTGTTCACGTGTCCCAACCCGGTCCCGGCGACAACGATCCCCCGGTAGCCGTTGTCCACCAGGCTGTCGATGATATCGGGCCTCATGTTGGGATAATAATAGACGATGGTGACCATTTCCTCAAAATAGGGAAGCACCTTGACCCGCTTGTCCTTCCGGCGAGGATTGTAGGCCTTTTTCAACAGCTCGACCCTGTCGCCCATCACCTTGGCCAGGGGAATGTCGCCGATGGTGCGGAAGGTGGACCGGTAGGAGGAGTGCATCTTACGGACCCGGGTCCCCCGGTGAAGAAAGCCGTATTCGTCTGAGGTGGGGCCGAACATGCAGACCATGACCTCGGCGATATCGGAATGTCCGGCGGCATAGGCGGCGTGCATCAGATTCAGGGCCGCATCCGAGCTGGGCCGGTCCGAAGACCGCTGCGAGCCGACCAGCACCACCGGTACCGGCAGGTCCCGCAGCATATAGGTCAGGACCGCGGCCGTATGATGCAGGGTGTCGGTCCCGTGGCCGACGATGATCCCCTCGATGCCTTTCTGTACCTCCTTGCCGATGGCCTTGGCCAGGATTCTGTACTGCTCCGGGCCCATGTTTTCGCTGAACACGGCAAACAGCTTTTCCGTGGTCAGGTTACAGATGTCCGCCAATTCCGGGACCGCCCCGTACAGCTCCCCGGGCGAGAAGGCCGGGATCACGGCCCCGGTCCGGTAATCCAATCGGGAAGCGATCGTGCCTCCGGTGCCGAACAGCTTGACGTTGGGCTTGTCGTCGGAGTATGGAAAATCTTTTTCCGGGATTTGATATTTCGCCTTCTGATAGCCCAATTCCTCGATCGACTTGAGGGTGTCGATGTTAACCCCGATGTTGTACCCGGAAGCGATTTTCAGGACGATATGGCGGTCATCGTCACTCTCCGAGCGCGGCAGAATGGTTCCCTCAAAAATCCCCCGCGTGGTATCGATGCGCACCCTGCCCCAAACCCGGGCATGATTCTTCTTCAGCGCCTCCAAGGCCCGTCCCCGATATCCTTGAAAGATATCGTCGCTCACGCCCGGCCTCCTTCGCGACCACTCGAAATTGCGGCTCCGGAATTGATGCCCTGTACATGGCGATGGAGGCGAGCCAATGACATGTTGCCCAATGCCACCGGACGCAGCTCCCCCATCATCCACCTCGTCCGGGCCCCCGAATCGCGGGAGATTCCGGATTCCTCCGCGATTCTCCTCAGATATGGAATCCGGGCCAGGATATCAGATTCAGGTAGCCGCTTGAATTTCAGGGTTGCCAGGATCGAGTCGATGTCCATTTGGGGATGCCGGTAGATCTCCGGCAACATCTTCCGAGCCAGAACCAAATCCAGGCCCTGTTTTTGGAGGTCCCTGATCAGATCATATACCTGCTCATAGTCGAATTCCGGGGATCGCGGGTATCGGCCCTCCACATGCTTCAGGGTATGACCGAGGAGCGTCCCCACGAACTTCGCATCGGCCTCGAGATCCTGTACGATCCGCTTCAACAGCGGGAACAGATTACGACTCAAGATGTAACGATGGACATCCAGCGGCACTCCCCAATCCTGCATGCGGGCCATCATGGTGCTGACATCCTCCGGGAGCACTTGACGGATCTTTTCGATAAGGGCATCATCCAGCGGTATGGGTACGGAATCCGTATCGGGATACATGCGGTTGGGGCCGGGCAGCACCCGTTCGAACACAGTGGTCCCGTCGGCAAGAGACTTGCGGCTCTCCCGGGGGACCCCCGCGAACGCCAGCCGGCAGCGCTCATCCACCGTTTCCAGGGCCGTCGGGAGGTCTCCGGCCGGACCCCAGATCATAAGCTGAGCATCCCCGGATGCGGCCCCCAGATCTCGGCGGACTCGATCCCAGGGCACCGCGGACGCGAGCGGATCGACCGCCTCGGAATGGATCATATTGGGCTTTTCGATACAGGCGATCACCTTGATGCGGTCGCTCAGCTCATCGGCGAACATCTTTCCCGGCTGCGTGAAATGAGACAGAATCCCCTGAAACCGCGGCAGATTCACGGCCATGAATCTGTATTCCATCTCACGGGCAGGGGGGATCAACTGAGAATCGATACCCACAAGCCCGGGATCAAAGGGCATGGAGTCCGGTCTCCACTCCTTGATCTTCGGGATCCGATCTTGCAAAAGATCCCGGATGCGCAGCAGCGCCCACTGACGAAACACCTCGTTATGAGTCAGCTCTGGGATCCATCGGGCGTGGGCGACGCCTTTGATCTCGACCCGCGTCCCACCGCGGCAGCTTACGTTCACGTCCTCGCGTCCGGCTCCGATTCCCGTGAAAACCTTATCGGTGCTGCGGCTCAGGAAGCGGATGTAGTCGGCCCCCTCCCGCACCTCATCCGGATGGGCGAAATCGGGATAGGTCACGGTCTCGATCAAGGGCATTCCCAACCGGTCGGTTTGATACACCCGGACGTGACCCACATCCGAAACCTCGCGGCAGGAATCCTCTTCCAGAGAAAGCTGGATGATCCGCACCTTTTTGTGCTTGAGCTGGATCTCGCCTTCCACGCCTAGGATAGCGGTCCGCTGGAAGCCGGTGGGGATGCTTCCGTCCAGGTATTGCTTGCGGATGATGTGGACTTCCCCCACGATGTTGAGCCGACACAGCAGCGCGATCTCCAGCGCGATCTCCAGCGCCTCGCGGTTCATAGGAAAAGGCGGGGTGTCGTCTATGTCATAGGTGCAGGCGGTCTCGTTTTTGATCCGGTAGATGATCTGCTTGCGGGTCTTGAATTCCATGAGGGCGGTCCCGTCGTACTCGCCCAACTCGCTGAGGGTGGGCCGCATATGCCGGATGATCTCGGCATCGTAAATGCCCTTGCGGTTGTATTTCCCGGCCGGGCAGTTGCAGAACAATTTCTTGCGGGTCTTCAACTGCTGATGAACCTCCAGCCCGGCCTTGAAACCCACCCGATCATAATCCGTCTGCGAAGCCTCCAACCGCGGGATATAGCCGACGGCCTTGCGGGATGCGGCGTAGTTGGCTTCCGGACTAAGGGGATCGCTCACTAAGTACCTGCATTGCGAAGAATAGGGATCGAAGTCATGGATTTAAATAAAGACGGTATTGTAACAGAAAAAGCGAATAGAAATCTAATCATCAACTGTCCGGGATCTCATGCCGACTTCCATGAGGGCGTGGGGGAAGCGCCACGGCCGACCAAACCTAGGCGGATCGCAGTTCGGCGAGGAGCTCAGCGAAAAGCTCTCTCACGGTCACAATCCTATCGCAGCGATAAGCGTTCCGCCCGCAGAAGATGAGCCCGTGATCCACATCGCCGAAGTAAGAGTTTATAAGTGCCAGGGCGATGCAGTACTTCGCCGACTCTACCTTGCAGGCCGTCAGGCAGCGGTACGGGCACTTAACCTTGCCTGATTCTCCCTCTAAATCCTTGAGAAACTTGTTGTAGAGAGCCCTGCCCGGCATCCCCACCGGGCTTTTAATGATGACGATATCCTCTTCTTTGGCGTCGAGGTAGCTCTGTTTAAATTCCGGGGAGACTCCGCACTCTTCGGTGCAGACAAAGCGGGTAGCCATCTGCACTCCAGACGCCCCGAGGGACAGCATCCGCGCGATGTCCGTGCCGGTGAAGATGCCTCCGGCCGCGATGACCGGGATCTTCTTCCCGAAGCGATCTTCATAGGGCTTAATGGTTTCTAAAATTTCCGGCAGCAGAATTTCCAGCGAAAATTTCTCCGGCTGCTCGAGCTGTTCGAAAGAAAAACCGAGATGTCCTCCTGCCAGCGGCCCTTCCAGGATCAGGGCATCGGCTGTTCGCTGGTAACGCTTGTCCCAGGACCGAAGGATAAATTCCGCCACCCGGGACGAACTGATGATGGGAATGAGGTTGACGGAATCGTCATCGACCAGTGCCGGCAGCTTCGCGGGCAGACCCGCACCGAAAACGATCAACTTTATACCCTCTCGGACCGCGGTCTTTATCAGGTCGTCGACGTTGCTGAGCACGCCCATGAAATTGACCGCGATATGGCCTCGGGTCATTCTTCTGGCCTTGCGGATCTCGGTCTGCAAAGCCTCCCGCGATACCCTTTCATAGGAGTGTTTTGAATCCTCGATGTCTCCCAGGCCGATGCTGGAGATGGTTCCGATGCCACCCTCCTGGGCCACCGCCGCCGCCAAGGAAGACAGCGAAACCCGGACTCCCATACCTCCCTGTATGATCGGGACATCCGCCGTGACGTTGCCGATTTGAAGCTTAGGAATCTCCATGCTGCGTTCCGTTCCTTTTCACGATCAGGCAGGCGTTGCCTCCCCCAAATCCAAAAGAATTGCTCATGCCGAAATCAAAATTCAACCTCTCAACTCCTTGGGTTAAGTAATCGAGCGGACATTCGGGATCGGCCGTCTCATAGTTTATGGTCGGTGGGAGGTCACCGCTTTGGACACTCATGACCGTCGCCAAGAATTCCACCGCCCCGGCCGCGGCCAGCAGATGGCCGATCATGGACTTGTTCGAGCTGATCTTGAGCCTCCGGCTGTGGTCTCCGAATACCTTCATAATGGCCGCACTCTCGATCTTATCGTTCAGGGCGGTGGAGGTGCCGTGCGCGTTGATGTATCCCACCTGACGGGGTTCGATCCCGGCGTCTTTGAGCGCCGCCTGCATGACCCGGATCATTCCGGCGCCATTCGGCTCCGGGGCCGTGAAATGAAAGGCATCCGCGGTACTCCCATAGCCGACCAACTCGGCATAGGTGTGCGCCTTTCGTTCGACGGCATGTTCCATCCGCTCCAACACCGCGATGCCCGATCCTTCGCCCATGACAAAACCGTCGCGGCCCTTGTCGAAAGGCCGGCTCGCTCTCTCCGCGCAGTCATTTCGGGTGGACATGGACCGGGCCGCACAAAAGCCGGCAAAAGGCAACGGATTAATGCTGGCCTCGGTGCCTCCCGCCAGCATGATGTCGGCATCGCCCCGCTGAATGATGCGAAAGGCATCTCCGATGGCGTTCGCTCCGGTTGAACACGCCATGCTGAGGGCGGAGATGGGCCCTTTTAGGCCGTAGGTTATCGAGACCATGCAGGCGGCCATGTTAATGAGGGCCTTGGATACGAAAAAAGGACTCATGAATTTCGGCCCCTGGTCCATCAGCACCCGGTATCCCTCCTGAATCGTGAGGGCTCCCCCGATACCGGAACCGACGATGACTCCGGCTCGCGCCCCGTCGAAGGCGAAGGTGTCCAAACCGGCATCCTTGAGAGCCATATCGGCGGACGCCACGGCAAAATGAACGAACCGGTCCATCCGTTCGGCGGCCTTTTTTTCGATCCAATCCTCGGGGACGAAATCCTTGACTTCGGCCGCCATCTGAGAGCGATATTCAGAAGGGTCGAAATGAGTGACCCGAGCGATCCCGTTACGCCCGCCCTTCAGCCCGCTCCAGAAATCCCGAATGCCCACTCCGATGGGGGTAACGGCGCCCAGTCCGGTGATGACTACTCTATGTTCGCTCAATATTTTGCCCAGTCGAAAATTATCGCCTTATCATCACCCGAATGTCAAATAATTGCATAAAATCACCAAAAATTATGGGAAAATATTTTTTTTTCGGCCATATAAAACTTTTCACGGGTCATGAAATCTGTTACCATAAACACGGCTGAGGTCAAAGGAAGCGCGGGCTGAGTCGATGAAACACTTTAGCGGACCCATCTCGGAAAAACAGGATCGGCGGAAAACTCCCCGCTACGACTCCGTCCATAAGATCGATTACAAGGTCCTGGTAGCACAGGGGGGGGAAGGCTTCACGCAGAACATCAGCGAAGGCGGCTTCGCCTTGTTCCTGGACGCCGAGGTGCCTCCCGGTTCCGTGCTGGAACTAAAGTTCGACCAGCCGACCAAGGGAACCCAGCGCTCCATCGTAAAGGTCATGTGGCAGAAAGACCATATCGCCGGCGTCAAGGTCCTGGGCTGCTGAATCCCCGCTTCCCCAGTCGTTCGTCGCCCCCCTCCGTTTAAATCGATCACGGGCATATCTTCCATCTCAGATCCGCGCTACTGGTCCGATTTCCCAAGATGGAACATTTAAATCCCCAGAAGACGCAGAGGCACAAACCTCAGGCTTGCCAAAGGGGAGGATTTTAAGGTCTAATAATCTCTCGGACAATCCTTGGGGCCACCCGCGTCCCAGCCGGTAAATCCCGAGGAAAAAATCCTCACAAAGGAGAGATGATATGTTTTCTGCTGAAACCTACACCCAAAGGCGTCTGCGTCTTCGCCAGCAAGTGGAACGAGGTGTGCTGCTTTTCCTGGGCAATGACGAAAGCCCGATGAATTACACCGACAATCCCTTCCATTTCCGACAGGACAGCACATTTCTTTATTTCTTCGGCTTGGATTCCTCCGGACTGGCGGCGGTGGTCGATGTGGATGAGGGCCGGGACATCATCTTCGGCAACGATCTGACCGTGGAAGACATCGTCTGGATGGGACGGCTGCCCACCCTGAAAGACTGGGGCCGGAAGGTGGGCGTCAAAGAGATCCGGCCCCTGGCGGCACTCAAGGATATGTTGACGACCGCCCGTCAAAAAAATCGGCCGGTCCACATTCTTCCCCCCTACCGGGCCGAACATCGATTGAAGCTCTGGGATCTCCTGGCGATCCCTCCCGATAAAGCCGACGCCGAGGCTTCGGTCGAGTTCATCACCGCCGTGGTGGACCAGCGGAATCACAAGGCGCCCGAGGAGATCGCCGAACTCGACAAGGCTGCGAGCATTTCCGCCGACATGCACCTGACCGCCATGAGGATGGCCCAGCCGGGCCTGAGCGAAGCCCAGATCGCGGCGGCCGTGCACGAGGTGGCCTTGGCGGCGGGAGGTCAGATCGCCTTTCCCATCATCGCCACCATCCACGGAGAGACACTGCACAATCACTATCACGGCAATGTCCTCAAGAGCGGAGACATGTTTCTCCTGGACGCCGGGGCCGAGACCTCACTGGGATACGCCGGTGACCTGTCCAGCACCATGCCGGTGGCCCCCAGCTTCACCCCGCGGCAGAAAGAGATCTACCAGATCGCCCTGGATGCCCACGAGGCTGCGGTCGCAGCCCTCAAGCCGGGGATTCCCTTCCGGGACATCCATTTGCTGGCCTGCACTACCCTGGCTCGCGGACTCAAGGACATGGGCTTCATGCGGGGAGATGTGGAAGAAGCCGTGGCGGCCGGCGCGCACGCCCTGTTTTTCCCCTGCGGGACCGGTCATATGATGGGCCTGGATGTCCATGACATGGAAAACCTGGGTGAAAAATACGTCGGATACGCCGGTCAGGAAAAAAGCACCCTCTTCGGTCTCAAGTCCCTGCGCCTGGCCCGTGAGCTGGAACCGGGTTTTGTCCTGACCGTGGAACCGGGAATCTACTTTATCCCGGAACTCATCGATCAGTGGAGAGCCGAGAACCGGTTCAATCAATTCATCAACTATGACCAGGTGGAGACCTATAAGGACTTCGGCGGCCTGCGCAACGAAGAGGACTTCCTGATCACCGAGGACGGCTACCGCCTACTGGGAAAACCCATCCCCAAAAGCATTGAGGACGTTGAGGCGATGAAGGGATGATGGTCGGGCTGTTCAGCCCGCTCGAAGGCCGGGACAGAGGCATGGACCGCGAGGAGCGGAGGAAGAAGGTCGCTGGCGGCCTCCGGCGCTTCGCGGTCTCGAGCTGGATCCTCTCTCTGTTGGGAACCGGACTCTGGACCCAGTTCACTTCCCAAGAAATCGCCGAGCGGGAAAAGTGGGAAACCTACCTGGAAACCGCCGACATCATCGGCTACGACCGCCCGTGGAGCGACCGGCAGGCCGTAACCAAGCCCCTGCGCCTGACGCTGGAAAAAGAAGGCCTGAGGCAGCACGCCATCTGGAAGAATCCAGCCGGCCGCCAGCGGGGATATATCGAAGGCTGGAGATGGGAGATCGCCGCCTACCGGCTGGATAAGTATCTGGGCCTGAACATGATCCCGCCCACGGTTGAACGCAGATTCCGGGGTGACAGGGGATCTTGCCAGTTGATGATCGAAGCCATGTCCAATCTCAGGGAGATGCGGAGAAAAAATGTCGAGATTCCGTCCGATAAACTGCTGGTTTGGAATCGGAATATCTACCTGCAGAGGGCCTTCGACAACCTGATCGCCAACGAAGACCGCCATGCCGGAAATTATCTCATCACCGAGGATCTGCGGATGATTCTGATCGATCATTCACGCACGTTTCGGACTTCAAAAAAATTCACCGAAAAACTCATCTTCACCGAGCGGCATGAGTCAGGTCCGATGGTTATGCGCCAACTTCCGAACGCTTTTTTCCTCAAGCTGGAATCCTTGAACCTCGACGTGATCCGGAGTGTCGTGGGTGAATACTTGACGGAGAAAGAGATCGAGGCCGTCCTCAAACGGAAAGACCTGATCCTGGAAGAGATCAATCAACGCATCATCGAGCTGGGAAAAGACCAGGTCTTGTATTGATGCGCTTCATTTTTGTGCCCTTTTGGCCTGCGCTAGGAAACGTCTTCATTTCGGGAAGATATAATCGTCGAAGAGAACACATATTCCCCTGATTCCGCTTGGTAGATAGCATACCCGTCCTCCAATCCTCCCAAGCGGAGGCCCGGGACCGAAGCCGCAGGCCTCCCGCCTTCTGTGACGGTCGAGACATCCGAGGTGGGGACAAAAATATCGGCCGTCGTGTTGGCGGGGATGGTAACCCGAAGCCGAAACCGGTCATCCCTCAGGTCCCAGCGAACGGCGATCTTGCCGCGCACGGAATCGTACTCGGATTCGGACCAGTCCACACCGGACACGGGGTGAGGCCGGATAAGGATGCGGTCGAAACCGACCGCCTCGGGATGGGGCTGAATCCCGGCCAGCCACTTGATGAACCACTCGCTTACCGATCCGAACATGGGGTGGTTATGGGAAAAGGTGTTGTCGCTGAAGGCCCAGTGTTCCCAGAGTGTGGTGGCGCCTTTTTCCAGCATGAATCCCCAACCGGGAAAGGTATTCTGCCGGATGATCGCCGCTGCCTCATCAGCATGCCCGGACCGGGAAAGAACATCCAGCAGAAATCGGGTGCCGTAGATGCCGGTGGCCAGGTGTCCGTCATGTTCTTCCCTGATCATCTGCAGCAGCACTTCCAAGGCCGCGTCACGCTCCGCAGCCGGGAGAAGGCCGAGCGCCAGGGCAAAACTCTGGCCGGCCTGGGTGTGGGGTTCGACCCGACCGCTTTCCGCTTCCAGGAAATCGCGGAGATAGGCGCCCCGAATATCGGCGGCCAATCTTTCATACCGCCTCTTATCTTCATCCAAGCCCAGGACGTCCGCCAATCGGGAGAGCAGCCGCGCGCTCTCGGAATAAAGCGGCGTCACCATCGGTGGGGCGGGAGCCGGCTCGAGCCCTTCATGATCGCTGAGCCCATCGGAGATGATGTGATCGGGATTCTGGGCTCCGACCAGATCCAACCATCGACGTGAGGTGGGATACTGTTCTTCCAGCAGGCGGCGGTCGCCGTAATAACGGTAGAGCTGCATCTGAAGCCAGGGGTGGACCATGGCCCAGGCCACGCCGCAGTACTGGATGCCCACAAAGGGGGCGGTGTCGGTCAGCATCCCATCCGGAAGGGCCGCGTCATGCCAGTCACACACGGCCTTGGCATAGAAACCGGCCATGTCAAAGTTCAGCATAAAGGCTTGTCCGGTCACGATCAGATCGCCTCCGTACCCGAACCGTTCCCGATGCGGGCAATCCGACTGGACGCTGAAAATATTGCTGAGAAAAGTGCGCCTCGTCATTTCCTGGATTTGATTGAACAATGGATCGGAACAGGCAAATGAACCCACCTCGGCGACATCGGTATGCAGGCGAAGGCCTGTCATATCCCCCGGTTCCGGCGGACCAGGTAAGCCCTTAACTTCCACATAGCGGAAGGCATGAAAGGTAAAATTGGGGGTGTACACCTCCTCACCCGATCCTCGAGCGATATACTTATCTCTCTGCTCTGCGATCTCGGGAGAACCCGGCCCCCCGATCAAGCTGCCATCCCTACGCCTTCCTTTGATCTGGCCGGCCACGCTCGTCATGGGATTCAGGGATCCATCGGGATACAGGAGCTCTCCATAGCGGAAATCAATCTCAATTCCGATGGGCACCATCATCCGCATCCGAATCCACCCCGCGAAATTTTCTCCCATGTCGTAGATGAACACACCGGGAAGCGGTTGGGTGACGGCTATAGGTTTGATTTCCTCAATCACCTTGATGGGGGGCTGGGGCTGTGCCTCCATCCTCCCGCCGGGATGAGGTGCCTCCACGGCATTTTCCCAGTCGGCATCCTCGAGCCCGGGACGATCCCAGCCGGGGACTTCCCGGCGGGCATCATAGACCTCGCCAAGATAGATATTGTTGCGGCGGATGGGGCCTTCGCCCACCTTCCAGGAGGTGTCTGATGTCAGCGTCCATGAGGTCCCGTCCGCGAACTGGATCTCGAGTTGAGCGATCAGGCAGGGACGGCCCGTGGGCAGGTGTTCCCTCAGGTTGAGCCGCCCCCACATGCGCAGCGGAAGAGGATTGTACCAGCCGTTCCCCAGCGTGACGCCCAGGCAGTTCTCCCCGTCTTCCAAGAGACCGGTCACATCATAGACACTGTAGAGGATGCGATCCCGATAATCGGTCCAACCCGGATCGAGCACATGGTCTCCCACCCGGCTGCCGTTGAGGCGGGCCTCGTAATACCCCAGTCCGCTGATATACAACCTGGCCCGGGAGATCTTGCCATCCACCGAGAATGTCTTACGGAACAGCGGTGCCGGATCCTCCCGGTAGAAATCGACATCCCGTTCGGGTAACGGCCTTCCATCCGAGATCCAGGTCCCCTTCCAGTCTCCGGAGCTGAGCAAAGCCGACTCCCAGAAGGCCGGTTTGCTCCAGCGTGAGGGCCGTCCGGCCCGGTCCCAGACCCGGACCTTCCAGAAGCACCTCTGCCCGCTCTGTAAGCGCAAGCCGGCATACTCGATGTGGATGCTCTCGGAGGACTCCACCCGGCCGCTGTCCCACAGGGGGCCCTCCTCACGAGCCAGTCCTTCCAGGCTATCCGCCACCAGGATCCGGTAGGCGATCTGCCGCTGGCCCCTTTCCTCCGACTCCAGAGTCCAACTCAGCCGGGGATGCTCCGAATCGATCCCCAGGGGATTGACTCGGTATTCGCAGCGCAGTCCAGTAGGATAAATCCCCTTCCCGCGCACGCAGCCCGCAGAAATCAACCCGGTCAGTACCAAAAAAGCGGCCAGGCAGCTTCGAAAATTCACCGAGATCAAGAGATTTTTCCAAATCGGAAACGGAGATTCACTTTTTGCTTCGATCTCAGGACGTGACATCGTCACCCACCTGGGTATCCAGGTCGATGAGCACCTTCATGCTGCGGTCGCCGTACTCCTCGATGTATTTGTAGGCCTGGGGGTAGGCCTGGAAGGGGAAGTGCTTGCTGATCAACGGCTGAAGGCTCACCTTTCCGGATTGGATCAGATCGACGGCTGTCCGGTAGTCTTCCGCCCGATACATGAGTGTCCCGATGAGCCTCAGCTCCTTATCCTGCACCAGGCCGATGTCGACCGCGGGTTTCTCGGCAAACACACCCACCACGATGATGTCGGATCCCTTGCGGGCCAGGGCCACGGCCTGACCGATGGTCTCCTGTGCCCCGACACACTCCAGAATACCGTCGGCTCGATCGGGCCCGAAGGCCGATTCGAGGTTTTTCTCCAAGTCCTCCTCGGCTACGTTCACGGGGTGGTCGATCCCACAGGCGCGGGCCACCTCCAACCGGTAGGAGCTGACATCGGTTATCAAAACCGACGATGCCCCCATCCCTTTCGCCACCTGAGCCGTCAGGTTACCGATGGGTCCTGCCCCCAGGACCAGGATCTTCATGCCGGAGACATCACCCAAGCGTCCGACGGCATGGGCGCCCACCGCCACCGGCTCGACCATGGCGCCGTAATCGAAGCTCATCTGATCGGGGAGCTTCACGATCAGCTCCTGATCCACCGCGATATACTCCCGGGCCGCCCCATCGGCCTGGCAGCCGATCACCTTCAATTCATTGCAGATGTGGTAGTTGCCGTGCGTGCAGGGATAGCACGCCCCGCACACCAGCTGGGGCATGACAGTGACTTTATCGCCCACGGAAACGGTTGCGACCTTCTCTCCGACTTCCGCGACTTCGCCCGAAAACTCGTGTCCCTGGACGATGGGACAGCTGATGTAGGGATGTTTGTCGTAATAGGCATGGATATCAGAGCCGCAGACGCCGATTCGCTTGACCCTTATGAGGACTTGAGTTTCCGTAGGAGCCGGTTTTGCCACCTCTTCCAGGATGACCTTCTCCGGCTCCACCAATCTGGCTTGTTTCATCTCCGACCTCCTCTTGGTTAATCCCTGGACACATCCAGGTTAGCATCCGGCCCTAAGCCCTGATTTATCAGGCTCAGGCGCGGATCTATTGCGAAGGCTGGGCCAGGGTGATTCTTACGGGAGTCTGCGATTCCCTTGCCAGCCAGAGCCGCAGATCGGTTCCCTCCAGGGTCCGGATATGTCCCAGCTCGAAATCATCGCCCTCGATCAGCGGCATTCCATCCATCATCACCCGGGGTGAGGTGTCGCCCCAGCCCTTGATCACCAGACAGGCGTTCAACAGGGGAGACTCCGGGCCGGCTTCCAGCTCCACCTCCGCCGCCGGCCGGCTTGCGCCTCGGCAGATCAAGCGGTAAGCCCGCTGCGAGAAGTCATACTCCCCGCTCTCCAGGTCGCCCGAAATCACCCTCAGCCGGGGCGCCCGAATCCATGATTTGGCCAGGGGCACCAGCCGGTCGAAGGGCTGGTCGCTCATGCCGTATAAAGAGCTTACCCAGCGACGCCCCCCGTCATCATGTACGACCGGGCTGGTGATGGGAAAACCCAGGAAACTGGCCGCCCGGTCGATCGTCCGTTGGGTCCGGCCGTCGCAGCACATCTGCCCGATGGGCCAGTGGCTGCAGGATCCCGGCCGGGACAGGGCTGCGATGTTCATGTCGCGGAGATAGCGCATCTCGCCGCCCGGCTCGAAGATGATAAACGGCAAGTTATTCGCCTTCAGGTTGTGCATCTGAATCATGGGATCCGCGGGTATGGGCTTGTCCGTTTTTCGAGGGGGATTTTCGATATAGGAGAACATCTGTTTCTCCCCCGCGAGGTTGGCGATGGTGACGTACTGCTCATTGACCACGTCGCCCTGGACCTGGCCGGGGCCGGTCAGCGGAATGGACTCCTGAAACTGACGAGGACGGCCCAGCGAGCCTTTCTCCCAGGTGTACTTGCGGATGCCGGTCCGGTCGGGATAGAAGTAATAATACTCATCCACCCAGCATCCCCAGCCGGTACGGGGATCGACCCTCCAATGGTTGTCATAGGCGCTGACCGGGGCGTAGCGCCAGTGTACGACCACCCGCGCGGGCGTGTTTTCGATGATCCGCACGTGGGAATAGCGGCAGTGCCGGTCCTGCATGTGTTCGAAGCATCCCTCTTCATCATTCCAGGCTTCCACACTCTGGTCGGCCATCCACAGGTTGTTCTCCGTCACCCAGGCCGGCGAGTAGCGCGTCCCGCGCCAGAAGACCACCCGCACCGGGGAATCGTCGAACTGGACCACCACATCCGGGTGGTCGGCGATGCGCCACAGATCATCCCACTCCCAGTAATACTCGAGATGCGTGTAGTAGGCCCCGAAGCGGCCGGATCCCGCAGGCCCCGATGGGAGCACCCGGGGAGGAATGTCCGGAGGAGCGGAGGGTTTTTGCGCCGCCACGGACTCAGCCAGATCATCGGCATCCAAAGACCGGGCATGGATCGTGATCTCATCCAAGATGGCATCCAATGAATACCACCCGGGAAGCGTTCCGTGCTCCCGGTGGATATAGGCCGGCTCGGCCGGAGCCGGAACCGAGCCGATGACAAGATCGGTTCGACGGGCGGGGGTCATCGCTCCCTGGAATTCCAGCCTTCCCTGCTCCCGGCCGTCGATGAAGACGGTCAAGCCGTTTTCGGGATCGAAAACACCGGCGACGTGGGTCCAGGCCTTGAGCGGGATGATGGTTCGAGATATGCATGTCCGCCAGGCGCTGCCGGAAAATACCTTCATGGCCAATTCGCCGTCGGGGCCGACCTCCAAGGCATAGCCGGAACTTTCCTGGAGGTGGCCTACGACAGGGCACCAGCTCCAGGGATAGGCGGCCAGGGCCACCCAAGCCTCGATCGTGCAGGGACCCGTGAGTGCAGGGGCCTCTTTGGCCTTGCGCAGCACCTGGGTGGTGTATCCGTCAAATTTAACGGCCTCGCCCGAGACACCGGCCACCACCCGGAAATTCCCCGTGATCGGATCGGCAATCCCTTGAATGGAATCCTTGACAGCATCCGTGGTCTCGCCGTCAAAGGACCACCGCGCGACCGGCGCCTGTTCTTCACACCACCCAATGGGAGCCGATAGAATTATCAGCAGAAAAACCGCGGCCAAAGAGAGCACGAGACGATAGAAGCCAATAATTCCGGGGAAATTCTTTCTCATGGCACATCCTTTCTCAAGAATCCTAAAATTCATTGTCCTTCCCTACTATACGATCCGGGTCTTGGCATTTATTTGTCATTCATCACTGTGATCTTGTTCCGGTTATTTTGCTTTATTCCTCGGTTTTCGGTCCTGGTCGCCTTATTTTATCTTTTGGAGACATTTCGTTTCGTTTTTTTCATTCCCGGTCGGTGTCCCGCACTGTAATCCTGATCGGGACGGAAGAGGAAATTTCCAACCACAGCAAAAGGTCGGCGGCTTGGAGCGTCCTCCGCCGGCCGGAGCGGAAGTCCTCGCCCTCGGTCAGACGCCGCCCATCCTGAACCACCTCGATCCCGCCCTCTCCCCAACCCAGGAGCTCCAGGCAGGTATTGGTCAAGGGAGAATCGCCCGTGGCCTGGAACTCCAAAATCAGCCCTCCGGATTCTCCTCTCCCCGACTCCGCTGCTTGACTTTTCTGGAGCACATAGGCCCGCCGGGAAACCTCGTAGCCGTGGCTCTCGAAAGCTCCCGAGGCGATCCGGAGTTCGGGAGGATTGACCCAGGACCTGGCTAACGGCACCAGATCGACCGCCTTCCCGAATGTCGCCCCGTACAGCATGGCGGCCCAGACCACATTGCCTTCAACCTGATGACGGACGGGAGTGTGGTATGAGATGGAAAAACTTGAGCCTCGGTCCGCCGCCTGGACGAATCTTCCATCCGAGAACACCTGGCATACCGGCCAGTGGTTGTAGGCGGGAAAATGGACCAACTGTTCGCGGACCCGGCCGACGTAGACCAGGGGTCGATTTCCCGGCTCGAAAATAACGAAGGGCTTGGCCTTGGCCCGCATGTTCACCACCTGTATGTTCGGATCGTCGGGCCGGAGGTCGCGGATGATGCTGGGATCGCGGGGGAGGTTTCGCCGCTCCCGCGTGTCCATGCTGTCGTCATCCGGCCAGGAATAGGTGTGGCTTTCTCCGTCCAGGTTGACCAAGGTGATCGCATCGTAGGCGAGCACATCCACGGCGTTCTGCCCCGGATGGCACAGGACGCTTGTCTCTTGATTCTGCAGCCAGGGAAACTCGTGCCCGGATTCGGGCCGGCGCCAGCGTATCTTACGGACCCCCGTCCCATCGGGGTAAAAGGTGTAGTACTCATCCATCCACCAGGCCCAGCCGGTGCGCTCATCCGCCGTCCACAGGTTGTTCCGGGAACTGACCGGCGCGTACCGCCAGTGCACCACCGCCCGGGCCGGCGTATTCTCGATGATCCGGACATGGGAGTAAAGGCAGTGAATGTCCTGCATGTGCTCGATACAGCCCTCGGCATTGCCGGATTCTCCGCTCTGGTCGGCCAGCCAGAGGCCGTTTTCCGTGACCCAGGCCGGCGAATAGCGCAGCCCCCGCCAGAACACCACCCGTACCGGGCTGTCATCGAATTGGACCACCACATCGGAATGCTCCGCGATTGGCCACAGGGCATCCCACTCCTCGTAGTATTTCAGCCGGGTGTAATAGGCGCCGAAACGGCCCGGTCCAGGAGGGCCGGAGGGAAAGACACGGGGCGGGATATCCGGAATCGAGGCCGCCGAATCGTTTTGGGCGATCCGGGCGATCTCATCCGATGAAAAGGCGCGGCCGAAGATCCGGACCTCGTCCAGAATCCCATCCAATGAAAACCAAGAGGGCAGGGTGCCGGCTCCCGGGGGCACCGCATGCGAGGGGAGGATCGGAGTCCGATTCATACCGATCAACAGGTCTACCTCTCGAGCCGCCGCGATTGAATCCCTAACGGCAAGCTCTCCCGAAAGTGCGCCGTCGACATAAAGGCGAATTCCGACACTCGGCTCGTAGACGGCGGCCACATGGGTCCATTTTCGGAGCGGGATTTTCTGTCGGGAGACACAGGTCAACCAGCTTTGATGGAAGGCGGCATGGAATCCGAGGTGCCCCTGCGGGCCGATGCCGAAGAAGAATCCGGATTTTTCCTCCTTCTCTTGGGCGATGACCGGGCACCAATTCCAGGGATAGGCGGCGACCGCTACCCAGCCGTCCATGGTAAATGATCCATCGAGGCGGGGAGCCTTCTCGGCCTCCCGGGTTATGACGGTTGTGAATCCGTCCAGGCGCAAGGCTCGGCCGGTGACACCCGCGACGATCTTGAAATTCCCTCCGATGGCATCGGGGATCTGCCCGGCCTCATCCAGGATTGCCCCCGCATCGGCGCTCTCGAAGCGCCACCAGGCGACCGGTTCCTCGTCCTGGGCGGAGACCAGGTTTGGCCCCATGCCCAAGACACAAAGGAAAAGCACGACGAAGATTGTCAATCGAATGGGCTGCCTCATTTGACCTCTGACTCCAGCAAACAGGCGGTTATCGTCGACTGCGGCGGACATCATCCGGGCCGGCCTAGGTTCGGCAGCTGCGGGTCAAGATCGCCAGGATTTCATCCCGATCGGCAACCCGCGGATGGTTCTTGTAATCCGGCAGCACCATGGAAGCCCGGGCCAGGTCAGCCAGTTCCTCCTTGGGCACGTCGAGGTCCTCGAAGCACGTGTCCATGCCGATGGTCCTAATGAATCCTTCCAATACTCCGCAGGCCATTTCAGCGGCTTCCTCATCGGGCACCTCCGCCAGCGCGGGCTCGAAGATCCGGCCCACGGCCGCGAATTTGGCCGACGCGTGCCGGTGGCTGTAGCGCAGGATCGCCGGATAGACCACGGCCAGCGCCTCGCCGTGCATGACATGGGGATAAATCCCGCTGACCGCCATACCGATGCCGTGGGGAAGCGTCACCCCGGCGTTGGCGATGCTGAGCCCGGCCAGAGTGTCGGCCCAAGCCATAAACGACCTGGCCTCCAGGTCGGAGCCGTTTTTAACCGCCGTGGGCAGGTGAGCCGCTGCCAGCCGAATCGCCTCCAGGGCGGTCATATCGGTATAGGGAGACCCGTTGGGATTGATGTAGCTTTCGAAAGCGTGGGCAAAGACATCGAATCCGGTGGAAGCCGTGATATGCTCCGGCACCGTTAGCATAAGCTCCGGATCGACGATACTCGCCTTAGGGTAAAGCGCGGGGTGATAAAGCGCGGATTTGTCCTTGTCTTCCGGATTGGTGACCACCGCCACCTGAGTGACCTGAGATCCGGTGCCCGAAGTGGTGGACACGGCGATCACCGGCAGGGTCTTTTCGGTGGGCTGTTTATCCCGATAGAACAGGTAATCCCAGCTGGTTCCGTCATGGGTGGCTTCGACGGCGATGGCCTTGGCCGTATCCATGCTCGATCCGCCTCCCAATCCTAAAACCACATCCGCTCGATGCTCTTGTGCCATCCGGGCGCCGGCGGAGACTACGGCGGTGGTGGGGTTAGGGATCACGCCGTCGAAATGGGCCGCATCCACGTCGCTATCCTTCAGCGCCGCCTTAACCTTGGCGAACAGCGGCTCGAATTCCGGGAACACCGGGACTGTCACCAGCAGGCACCGCTTCCCCCATGGAGATATGACCTGACCGATCTCATCCACCCGGCCTTTTCCAAACCTTATGTCTGTCGGTTGATAATAATTAAACTTAGACTTTTTCAATATCAAATCCCCCTTCCTCGTATTCTTTATATTTTTCATCCCGGCGCCCCCGAGTCCCGCTGCGGCTTGCCGGACGCGAGCAGGCTGGGAGCCCAGGCCCCCCGGTGCGCACACACGTCGGCGGCCAAGCGGTTGGCAAAGATGTTGATCTCATTCAGCGTCCAATCCTTGAGCCATCCCCACACCAGCGCCGCCGTGAAGGCGTCACCCGCCCCGACCGTATCGGCAACCTCCACCGGAAACCCGCGATGCTCGACACTATCCTGCGGTGTCATGAGGAGGCTGCCCCTCTCTCCCCGGGTCAATGCGATCAGGACCAGCTCGTACTGCCCGAGCAGTCGCTCCAATCGATGGGTCACAGGACCACCCAAAGAAAACAGCTCTCCCAGTTTCTCCAATTCCTCTTCATTCAACTTGAGTATGGAAGCCTTGTTCAGGGCCCGGTCGAGGATGTCGACCGTGTAGAAGTCCTGTCTGAGATTGATGTCCAAGATCCTGACACACGATTCACGGGTCGCTGCCAGAAACCTCTCTATAGTGGTGCGCGAAACCGGAGACCTCAAACCGAGGGAACCGAAGCAAACCGCATCGGCCTGATGGGCCAGGCGGGCCAGGCTTTGATCCCAGGCTATATGATCCCAGGCCACATCTTTATGGATGGTGAAGCGCGGCTGGCCGGCTTCATCGAGAGCCACATCCACCGAGCCGGTGGGATACCGGTCGTCCATGCGGACAAACCTGAGGGGCATCCCATGATCGGCCAGATGGAGCAGCAATTCCTGACCTAATGCGTCGCGTCCGACGCGGCTGACCAGGGCGGCCTCGGCACCCAAACCGCGGGCGTGGTGCGCGAAATTGGCCGGAGCCCCTCCCGGCTGCTTGCCGGCGGGGAACATATCCCACAGGACCTCGCCCAACGCCGCGATTTTGGGACGCGCCTGCCTTCCGGTGATGCCGGAATCTCTATTCTTTTCAACCATGAATCCGATTCTCTTTTGCTTCTATTCGACTATCCCTTCCTTGCCATTCTTTGCTTGTTGATGCTCAATGCAAAACATAATACAGAACCACCATGAGCAGCAGGAGCAGGCCGGCGATCACGCGGTGATCCATAAGGCCCTTGATTTTGCCCTCGCTGATGACCTGCAGGGGATTCTTCCAGGTCAGACCCTCGATCTTCTCGGGATCCGGGGGAGGTGTGATCAGGCTTACGACGACATATATGACCGAACAGATACAGAACATCCACCAGGCCTGCATCATGAAAGGAATCCCCCAGCCGTCGGTGATGACCTTTTCCTGTCCGATCACGGGAAGGTCGATCAGAAAGGAAATCGCTCCCAGGGAGAATCCGGTGATTAAAGTGGTGAGCGCGGCCTGCTTGGTCCCTCTCCGCCAGAAGACTCCCCACAGAAACACGGTGGTGATGGGAGGCGCCAGATGGGCCGCGATGGCGTTTATGGCCTCGAATATACTGCCGTAGCGGCCTCCCTGGGTGGACCAGGCCATCGCCAGCAGCATGACCGCCACCGCGCTTATCCGCCCGATCTGCACCTGTTTTTCATCCGACAAGTGCGGGCGCCAGCGCTTGACGATGTCCACGGCCACCAGGGTGGCGGAGGAGTTGAGGGCGGCGGCGATGGTGCTCATCAGGGCGGCCAAAAGCCCGGCGGAGATCAAGCCCTTGAGGCCGGTGGGGATCAGCTGATTGATCAGGACGGGCAGGGTTTGGTTGCTGTCCGCCCCGATCAGATCCTTGAACAGGACATATGCCAGCACCCCGGGAAAGACCATGATGAAGACCGGCAGGATCTTCAAGAATCCGGCAAAGAGGGGCCCCAGTTGGGCATCTTTCTGATTCCGGGCTCCCAGAACCCGCTGGACGATGGTCTGATCCGAACACCAGTACCAGATCCCCAGGATGGGATAGCCCAGCAGGACGGCATACCATGCCAGGCCGGCGGCGTTGTCGGTGCGGATCATGCTGAGCTGTTCGGGTTTTACGGCCTCTTTGAGCTGGGCGAGGTTGTGGACTCCGCTCTCCGGCAAGGCCAAAATGGCAAAGACCGTGACGGCCACGGCGCCCGCGACCAGGATCACGGTCTGGATGGTTTCGGTCACCACCACCGCCTTGAGCCCGCCCAGGACCGTATAGATGGCGGTGATAACCGAAATGATCACGATCGAGGTCACTACGTCGATGCCGAAGAACTGCTTGAACACCGCGGCTCCAGCATAGAGGCTCATGCCGATGTGGATGAACAGCGCCCCGATGATGGCCATAAAAGCCAGGAACATGCGCGACGCCGGGCTGTAGCGCCGCTCCAGGAATTCGGGCAGGGTGGAGATGCGGCTCTTGAAATAGAAGGGCGCAAACACCAGGCCCAGCAGGATCAGGGTGAAGGTGGCCATCCACTCGAAATTCCCCCAAACGAGACCCTCGTTGTAGCCGGACGCCGCCAGTCCCACCAGATGGATGGTGGAGATGTTGGAGGCGAACAGCGCCGCCCCGACCATCCCCCACTTCAAGGAACGGCCGGCCAGGAAATACCCTTGGCTGGTGAGCTTCATGCGGCGGACGGAAAGGATCCCGACCGCCAGGATGCCCAGCATGTAGCCGACAATGATGACAAGATCCAAAACAGGGATCGCCAACTCAGTTCCAAACACCCGACTCTCCTTACTTAGTGGTCTTTACAGCTCTTTAAGGTACGAACATATCATAATCTGTGTTGGACTCCCAGGAATTATTCCCAAGCTGGTTAAGCTGGGGCTTCTAAGAGCATGACCAAATCTGAAAAAAAGAAACGAGGAGGGGGGCCATTCCCCCTCCTCGCGTATCATAATTCGCTTTCTGCTATCTGCTTTAGAACGTGTACCGGATCGAGAACTTGTAGGTGCGCACGCCGCCGGTGATGGTATTGAAGCCGGTTCGGCTCGGCGTGAAGGTGCCGGTGGATGAATTCTCGGCATCGGGCCGCCAGGTCCCGCCCGGATTGACCGCCGCGCTGAAGGAGTGGAAACCCAGGGCATTGAACACGTCGACGAATACACCCAGCCTTCCATACTGGCCGAAGGAGAATTCCTTCTCGAGCCGCAGATCCAACGTCTGACTGGACTGGTCTCTTCGGGTGCCGGGGGCTTCCAGGTAGACAGAATTGCTGGGATCGAACTGGTAGATGCCGTTGGCCTGTCTCCAAGCCAATGGCGCTTCGACCGTGACCGATCTGCCCCATCCGCCGCCGTCCAGGTGCTCGAAGAAGAACGACAGGATGAAATCGGCGGGCAGTGTCGCGGAGCCGAACATCTTGATCATGATCGGCAGGCTGAACCGCAGGGATCCGAACCGGTTGACCGCATAATTGGGATCCTGGAAGGCGCCTTGGATGCTTCCGCCCGAGTATTCCAGGTTTCCCTTGAGATCGGTGTAAACGAAGGAGCCGCCCAGCGACCATCCGTCGGCCAGACGCTTGTTGAACGACAGCTCGAACGAGTGGTAGCGGTGCTCAAGGAGCTCGTCGGGGACATTGGTCCGCTGCGTGAATTCTTCGGGGTGATCGGCCTTCAGGAAATACACCGTCACGGGCACGGCCGGATAGTCGGGATCGTCCGCGCTGCCTCCGTAGGCGGGCACCGTAGTCTGGAACGGCACCCAGTAGCTTTCGTTGAAGCTCCAGTGCTCGCCGGACGTCCGGTCATAGTAGACCCAGGCCATTTCGCGGCGGCGGGTCTTGTAGGTGTAGTTCAGGCTGACCCTGAAGTTGGTGAACAGCTCGTGATCGATTCCGGCCATAAACTGATGTTCATAAGGTATCAGGATGTCGGGATCGGTTTCCTCTTTCCAAATCTGGGATTCCATGTAGTTGGGAGGGGGCCATCCGGGGACGTACTGGTAGCTGTCGGTCCCCGGCAGATCGGGTTGGCCGTTGTTGTTGTCGTCCCACCAGCGGTATTCGAAGCCACCCACATAGACCGGGGGGGAGGAAAGGTGCCAGGTCGGGAGCCCTTCGGCATAGCGGCCGTAGGAGGCCTTGAGGGCCGTTCGCCCGTTTCCGAACAGGTCATAGGAAATCCCGATCGAGGGGGTAATAAAATCATAGGGGAAGGCGTCCGCGAACTCCTCCCAGGTGAACTTGGCATAAGGATCGATATTGTAGACCGGCGCGATATAGGCCTGGCTGAGCGCCTTGGCCAGGGCATTGCCGCCCGCATTCTTGGTTAGCGCCGGCACGGTGGCCGTGATGTGGTCGAACCTGAAGCCCAGGTTCACGCTGAGCCGGTTTCCGATGTTTACCGTGTCCTGGAGAAAGAAGCCGATCCGGTTCTTGTTGGCGATCTCGGCATCCGAGTCCTTCTTGTTCCCCTGTTCCGCGGTCACATTGCTGAAATTGAGCCTTCCGTCGCCGAACTCGGGGTGCGGGCCGCTCAAGCCGTACAGACCCCGGTAGTAATAGGGATTGCCGTCGTAGTAGTCCCAACGCATGCCGGTCCCCCCCCACTGGCCCCAATGGGCGGTGCCGGTCTGGTACTCCAATCCGGCCTTGATCTCGTGGTCCATGCCCATGAAATCATCCTGGAAGTGGGTGAGCTTGGCGCTGGCCTGGATGTTCTTCTTGAGGGTATAGCCGTTGGCGCCCATCCTTCCCCATTCGTATCCGGTATAGAGGTCACGGAACTGCGGGCCCTCGGGATTGGCGGTGTCGGAAAAGACACCCTGCCAATCCTGCAGCCAGCTCCCGCCCCGGAATTCGATGAAGGAGTCGGGGCTCAGGACCCATGAGAGGTTGAAGGAGGTGGTGACCTGATAGCGGCTGTTGTGGTTTTGGGCTTCCGGCGTCTTACGCTGCTGCCAGGACTGCTGCATGGGCTCGTCGAAGTCATGGTAGGTGAACATGGCGAAGGCCCTCATGTTGCTTCTTATCTGGCCGGACAGCTTTCCGAAATAGAAATATTCCTTGCGGACATAGTTCCAGACGTCATAGAATTTGCCGTCGATGGTGGTGGGGATAAACGCGGTCAGCTGTTCGTTGGACTGATGGCGGAAGTTGGTCAGGAACCAGAGCCGGTCCTTCAGGATGGGCCCGCCCAAAACCAGGGCCGCATCCCAATCGGAAACCGCCGCCTGCGGCACACCGGCGCCGACGGCCGTGAGTTTTTCCGGCGGAACCACGGATTTGGAAAAATCCTCACTGGTATAATAGGCCTGAGCCTGACCGTGGAATTCATTTCCACCGGATTTGGTCACCACGTTGATCATGCCTCCGATGCTGTTGAAGTTCTCCACTCCGGTCCCGCCGGTTATGACTTCCATCTCCTCGATGGTCTCCCAGCTTATGTCGGCCTCCCCGTAGTTCTGGTCCGTGGCATTGGCCTGGACTCCGTCGACCTGGAAGGAGTGGTTGTTGCGGGCGGCACCCTTGATGCTGCGGTTGGTGGTGGCGGGGACCACGCGCAGGGCCGAGTAGATGGACCGCGCCAGGGGGACCGCCGTGAGCGTGTCTTTGGTCACGTTGGCCGTGGTCTTGGTGGACACCACATCCACCGCCGGCGAGGGAGCCGTGACGGTCAGCTCTTCGGTGAGGCTCTCCATGGACAGCGCGAAATTGATGGTCACGGTCATGCCGACGCTTACGATGACGCCTTCTCGTCTGACGGTCTGAAAGCCGGAAATTTCGGCCACCACCAGATAGGTTCCGGGGGGGAGGACGGGAACCCGGTAGGCCCCGTCTTGGTTGGTCTGGGCTGTCTCAGATCCTATCAACGAGGGGCCGGTCACGGTGATGTTGACACCCGGAAGCGGGCTGCCTTCCGCATCGGTGACGACCCCTCGAAGGCTCCCGGTCTGATTGGTCTGCGCATTCAGCGCTCCTATCACGGCCAGGCTGAGAAACATTACGATGAATGCTTTTTTGAAATGCATATTGCTTTTTCCTCCTTGTTTTCGTTTAGAAATTTTTTCTGACCCGATTGCACACGTTTGACTTTTTTCGATGTGAGCACCTCCTTTATGGATTCCATCTATAGCGACATCCCCACAGTTCTGTATATCCATATTTTCTGTTCAGTATCTGCTTCGAAAAGAAACATAGGGCGGGGGATAAATCAAATGAGCTTTAGACCGATCTGGCATCGAAGGGTGGTCGGCCTTTGAGGGTCGCATAATATCCATTCGGGCCATTCAGCCTACTTTCTTACTAATCAATAGAAAGTTAAGATTATTTCATATCGTTGTCAAGTAAAATATCCTGCATCCCACAAAAATTGGTATGGAAATGATGCGGCAACAAGAGGCTAGGGATGGTTAGGATGCACGCAGTTCTGGATGTTGAGATTAAAGACATCGTTGGCGATCAGGGAAACAGCACCCATGACCGATGCCTTCATGCCGAAAGCCGCAGGCACAATTTGAACATCCTTGGAAATCTTCTTCAACGCTCGGGCATGGACGGTTTTTCGCACCCGGTCGAAAAGGATATCTCCGGCCTGGGCGACCCCTCCGCCCACCACCACCGCCTCCGGATTAAAGATATTGACCAGATTGGCGATCCCGATCCCCAGATATTCCGCCGCACGGGCGAACACGTGTCCGGCCAATTGATCGCCCTGCTTGGCGGCCCGGACGACCATCTCGGCTGAGATGCGCGAGATATCCCCCCCGCATAATTTGAACAATATGCCGGGCGATTTATTCTTATTCTTAAGCGCCCGGCGCGCGAACTTCGCGATGGCGTTTCCCGAGGCAAGCGATTCCAGGCACCCGTAATTGCCGCAGTCGCACTGGATGTCGCTCTCTTTTTCCAGCGTGGTGTGACCGAATTCCCCCGACATTCCGGTGGGACCGTAGAAGGGTTTTCCATCGATGATGATCCCTGCACCCACCCCATATCCGACGTTCACGCACACGAAATTTTTCAGCTGCCTGCCTATCCCGTACCACAGTTCCCCCAGCGCCATGACGCGGGTCACGTTATCGAAGATGATGGGCAGGTCATGCCGTTTCGAGAGCTCGGCGATGACATCCACTTCATGCCAGTTGAAATTGGGAGAAAATTCCACTATCTTCCGGTCGCGGTTGATCAATCCCGCCACCGCCATGCCGATCCCGCAGATCCGTTTGGAATTCCCTTGCAGGTGGCTATGCAGCTCGCTTATCACTCCTGAAGTACGTTCCATGACCCTGGTGAATCCTTCTTCCACATGGGTTGGACGATTCACTTCGGCGAGGATATTGGCATTCAGATCGGACAGAATCCCGAGGATATTGGTGGTTCCCAGGTCGATCCCGATGATACAGGTGTTATGTCCGGAAAACTCGAGCAGGGTGGGCCTCCTCCCCCCGCTGGATTTGCCGACTCCGATCTCCCTGGTAAGGCCGTCTTCGATCAAGTTCTCCACGATCCGCGACACGGTCGGGGCGCTCAGTCCGGATTCCTTGGAAATGTCCGCGCGGGAGACACCCCCCTTATTACGGATCAAATTCAAGATCCTTACGGTGTTCAACTTATTGATATATTTGACATTCGCGATGGGGAAAAGACTTTTTTTTATCATTTTATAAAGTATGCCAGGCCATTCGGATTTCCAGATCCGGTTCATTGATCCTTATCATGTCTTCATGATTCCTTGTCGGCTCTATGCCTTGATCCGATTCTCCCCGCCTCCTCCCTCAGCCTGAATCTCGGCCCACAGCGAGACCGTCTCAGATGACAGCTCATTCGGGTCCCAAATATTCTACCTCCACGAAGAAGGGTGTGATTTTTTTCCCGTCCCGGCGCTGGCCCGTGAAATAGGTCTCTATCGCTCCCTCCGTCTCATCAAGACGCAGCTCGAGATTTACCTTGGTGGATCCCGCGACGATGGCTTTCGATTCCTTAGAAGCCCCCAGCACGAAGACGGCCTGCCCGGCCTTGAGCGGGACGGTTACGTCCTTCCCCACCGGGTTGAGGCTCAGAGTGATCCGGTACCGCCCGCTTCGGATCACCCTCACGTTCCAGATCCCGTAACCATCCGGCTCCTCTTCGGGATTTCGGGATAGCCGGCTCCAGCTGGAATAAGATGTAGCGGCCCCCGGCCCGAAGATGTCCTGATTGGTCAGCAGAACCGGATTCTCCTCGGGGGATCCCAGCCCGATGAGGACCGGCGTAAGGTTCCTGGTCACGTCATGGAACCAGTCCTCATAGGCCGAGCGCATCCGGCGGACGATATCGGGATGATCTTTAGCAATATCCTCACTCTCGGAGGGATCCTGGATCATGTCGAAGAGCTCGGTCTCGTCGAAACCGATGGCCTCGGTTTGTCGGCGGCGGCGATTCCTTGAGGTCATGACGATCTTGTAGCGCTGGCTGCGGGCCGCACAGTTTGTGAAAAGCCGGGGCCGGTTGATTCCTTCCGGATCGGGACGACACTGCTGGAAAAAAAGCGTCCGGTCGGGCCAGTCCGCGGTTTCGTTCAAAAGGAGCGGGACCAAACTGATCCCGTCCGGCCGAACATTTCGCGGCGGTGGAGCCCCGCACAGGCTCAAGACCGTCGGCATGACGTCGATGTGGGCGGCGATGCGGTCGATGTCCACGCCGGGAGACAGCTTATTCGGCCAACGGATGAAGAACGGGACCCTGATGCCTCCGTCATAGACCGAGCCTTTGGCCTCGCGGAGGCCGGCATTGAAACGGCGGTCTCCGTAGGCCGGGCCGTTGTCGCTCATGAAGATGACGATGGTGTCATCGGCGAGTTTCAGCTCCGTGAGTTTCTCGATCAAGCGGCCGAAATTGTCATCCAGGTTGGTCAACATGGCATAGTGCCTGGCCGTGATCTCGTCCAATCCCATGGCCGTATAGGGAGCCACCTCTTCATCCTTGATCTCCAGGGGCACATGAGGGACGTTGGTGGGGATGAAGGCGAAAAACGGCTCGTTGCGGTTATGCTCGATGAATTCCAGGGCGGCGGTGAAGAAGATATCTGTGCAGTGACCGCGGTACTCCTTCGGCTCTTCGTTGTGATAAAGAATCGGATCGTAGTAAAGGTTTTCAGGGGGATTGGCGCGTCCCCCTATGCCGCCCCCTTTGTGGATGAGGCATTCCTCGAAGCCCTGGTCGACGGGCCTTAAGGGGAAATGATCGCCCAGGTGCCATTTGCCGAAGATCCCCGTCCGATATCCGGCGCCTTTCAGGATCTCGGCCAGTGTCACCTCATCCGGGCGCAGCATGGCCCATCCCACCCATGTGTCGATGACGCCGGTGCGGTAGTTGTAGCGGCCCGTCAGCAGGCTCGCCCGGGTCGGGGAACACAGGGGGCACACATAGAAGTTCGTGAATCGGGTGCTCTGCCCGTAAAATCCATCGAGATGCGGCGTCCGGATCCGGTCGTTTCCGTGACAGCCCAGGTCCCCGTATCCCTGATCATCCGTAAGGACCAGGACCACGTTGGGGCGCCTCTTATCTCCGGAGGAGCAGGCGTTGAAGGGCATACCTGAGCAGAGGGCGAGCGCTCCGGAAGCGGCCGCGCCTCCGACCGTTTTTATGAAATCTCTTCTGGTGTGAAGACGTTTACGCATGGGGCCTCCCAGAGGGTTTGCGGTTGGTCAGCGAATGAAGCTCACAAGCTGCAGGCAGAGCTTTTATTCGTAACCCGTTCGACACTCGACGATTCAGCATAGATGCCTTGTTTGAAAGGAGGAGAGGGGGAGCGGCGGCTCCCCCTCCATTCTGCGATTGGACTTAATAGCTTCGTTCCGCCGGTTCAGTACCTGGCTTAGAAAGTATAACGGATCGAGAACTTGTAGGTGCGAACGCCTCCCGTGATGCTGTTGAAACCCACCCGGCTCGGGGTGAATGTGCCAGAGGTCGAATTCACGGCATCGGGCCGCCATGTCCCTCCGGGATTGACGGCCGCGCTGAAAGAGTGGAATCCCAGCGCATTGAACACATCGACAAACGCGCCGATTCGTCCATACCGACCCAAGGGAAATTCCTTTTCGAGCCGGAGGTCGAAGGTCTGGCTGGATTGATTCCTTCTCTCACCCCGGGATTCCAGGTTGACCGAGTTGCTCGGGTCGAACTGGTAGATGCCGTTGGCCTCCCGCCAATCCAGGGGAGCCACCACGTTGACGGTTCGGTTCCAGCCGGTCCCATCCAGGTGCTCGAAGAAGAACGAGAGGAGGAAGTTCTGGGGCAGGGTCACGGTTCCGAAGAGCTTGATCATGATTGGAATGCTGAAGTTCAGGTCTCCGTAGCGGTTGACCGAGTAGTTGGGATCCCGGAATGCACCCTGGATACTGCCGCCCGAATATTCGAGGTTTCCTTTCAGATCGGTGTAGACGAACGAGCCGCCCAACGACCAGCCGTCGGAAAGCCGTTTGCTGAACGAAAGCTCGACGGAATGGTATCTCTGCCTGAGCAGGTCGTCGGACACATTGGTCTTGCGGTAAAACTCCTCGGGGTGATCGGCCTTCAAGTACCACACCGTCACAGGAACGGCCGGAAATTCCGGGTCGTCCGCAGTGCCTCCGTAGGCGGGGACAGTGGTCTGAAAGGGAACCCAGTAGCTCTCGTTGAAGCTCCAGTACTCGCCGCTGGTCCGATCATAAAAAACCGAGACCATCTCGCTCCTGCGGGTCTTGTAGGTGTAGTTGAGGCTCACTCTGAAATCCGTGAAAAGCTCATGGTCGATCCCGGCCATGATCTGATGCTCATAGGGGATATTGATATCGGGATCGAGGGTGTCCTTGTAGTCGTCCGCCAGCATATAATCGGGGGGCGGGGATCCGGGGACGTACTGGTAGCTGTCGACTCCCGGAAGATCGGGCTGTCCGTTGTTGTTGGTGTCCGTCCAGCGGAATTCAAAACTCCCGTTTCCGGAAGGAGGTGTCGTGATGTGCCAGGTCGGAAGCCCCTCGGCATAGCGGCCGTAAGAGAGCTTGATCGCCGTCTTTCCGGTACCGAAGAGATCGTACGATATTCCGATGGAGGGAGATAAGAAGCTGTAGGGAAAGGCGTCTTTCTGCTCCGTCCAGCTGAATCCGCCGCCGAAGGGATCCACTCCGTAGACCGGCTCGATATAGGCCTTGCTGAGGGCCTTTCCCAATTCATCCACCGCCGCGCTTTTTGTCTGCTCCGGCACGCTGGCGCTTATGGTATCGTACCTTAAACCCAGGGTTACATTGAGCTTGTTGCGGATGCTGACGGTGTCCTGGACGAAAAGCCCGATCCTGGTTTTCCTGACGAATGAGGAGTCCTTGTTGGGATCCCCCTTCTCGGCCACAGCATTGTTGACATAGAGCCTGCCGTCGCCGAATTCGGGATGCGGGCCGTCCAACCCATACAAACCCCGGTAGTAATAGGGGCTGCCGTTGTAGTAGTCCCATTGCAGGCCGTTATCCAGAGGCGTGAAGCTGCGCATGGAACCGGGTTGGACCTCCAGCCCCGCCTTCATCTCGTGATCGGCGCCCAGGAAATCATCCTGGAAGTGGGTGAGTTTGACCCCGCCCTGATAGGTTCGCTTGAAACCGAAGAACTGACCGGAGATCCTTCCCCATTGGTAGCCGGTGTACCGGTCATAGAAATAGGGTCCGTCGGGATCGGCGAATTCCGTGTTGATGTTCTGCCCGTCGCCCTTCCAGCTCCCTCCGCGGAATTCGACAAAGGTATCGGGGCTCAATGTCCAGGTAGCATTGAAAGAGGTCGTGATCTGATTGAGGATCTGCTGGCGGTTGGCGGTTACGGTCCTGCGGGCCACATTATCGAAAACCGGTGTGTTCCGCTCGGCTACGGTCAGCATGCCGAACACGCGCAGGTTCTTGTGCGTCTGGGCGGAAATCTTTCCGAAGCCATAGGTATAGGCCATCTCCAGGTTATAGGTGTCATAGGACACGCCCTCGATGACGGTGGGAATGAAATTGGAGTTCCTTTTGTTCATCTGATACCGGGCGTTGCCCAGGAACCAGATCTTGTCCCTGATGATGGGCCCACCCACCGTGGCGGCCAGGTCATAATCGGCCACGGCCGCTCCCGGGACAGCGGAGCCGACGGCCTTCAGTTTTTCTTCCGGGACTACGGATTTGGAGAAATCCTCGCCGGTGTAGTAGGCCTGAATCTGCCCGCTGAAGCTGTTTCCGCCCGATTTGGTCACCACGTTGATCATTCCACCGATGCCCTGGAAGACCTCGGCGCCGGTTCCGCCGGTAACGATCTCGACTTCTTCGACGGTCTCCCAGCTGATGTAGTTTTCTCCATAATTCTGGTTGGGGGCATTGGAGTTGACACCATCCACCTCGAAAGCGTGGTTATTACGGGCCGCACCCTTGATGCTTCGGTTGGTGGTGCCGGGTACCATCCGCAGTGCCGAGTACACCTCCCGCGACATGGGAACATTGGTCAGCGCCTCCAGTGTCACGGTGGCTGTAGTCTTGGTGGACACGACATCCACGGCAGGAGACGGGGCGACGACGGTGACTTCTTCTTCCAGGGTATCCACCGGAAGCTCAAGATTGATGGTGACGGTCATGCCCACCCGGATAATGATTCCTGTGCGCCTTAGGGTTTCGAATCCCTGTAACTCGGCCACGATCACATAATTTTCACCAGGGGGGAGAACCGGAATTCGGTAGGCTCCGGTTTGGTTGGTTACTGCTGTTTGCGATCCGATCAAAGCGGGACCGGTAACGGTGATGGCAACACCCGGCAGCGGACTGCCCTCGGAATCGGTCACAACGCCTCTGATGCTTCCGGTCTGGACGGTCTGCGCATTCATGGTCCATGTCATGATTAGGCCGAGAAATAACGCGATAAATGCTTTTCTGTACTGCATGTCTATTTTCCTCCTTGTTTTCATTTTACGACGTTTCCATTTAACATTTTCCGAATAGATAATTTTGCTGTTATCGATATGAGCACCTCCTTGCATGGATTCCATCTATAGCGACATCCCCACAGCTTGGTATACGCAAAGCTTGTATTAACAGCCGATGTGACCGTAAGTGTTTGGGAACGAATCACGTAGCGGGGAATATATGAAAAAGGATTTAAGGCGAGTTGAAGTTGGCTGGTAATAGCGAAACATATGCTTACTTTCTTACTAATCAATAGAAAGTTAAGGATTTTCCAGATCATTGTCAAGCAAAAATTCAAAATTCGAATATAATATATAATATATGTTTTGAATCAAGATGAAAGAAAGAAGGAGATCGGAGTAATATTGTACAGGATTTCCTGCCTTGTGAGAGGTTTATGAATAGTCTTCCCGGCCAAACCAGTTATGTTATCGGCCCGTCGCATGCACTAGGGTATGAAGGTCCAGTTTTAAGATATTGTTGGCGGTCAAATGTGCGACGAACCGCGACATCGCCAGCGCACTCAGCCTGGAGGCTGTGGAAATCTCATCCCAGGAAATTCATCTACTGCTGCGGTAAAGCTCAGGATTCTTACGTTGATCGGATAGTAAATATATTGGCATTCGCTAGCGGATAAAGGCTTTTCTTCATCATTTTATTAAGTATTTCAATTTATTTACCATTTCCCTTCGCGCCCGGTGGGAATCACATCCGGGCCGTCGATGAGGGCGTTGGATTTTCTAAAAGAAGGGAGGGGTGGAATCCTCCCCCTCCCTCCAAAATCTGCGAACGGGCCGTTAACTGCGTTCTGTCGCTTTCGACACCTAGAATGTATAACGGAGAGAGAACTTGTAGGTCCTCACGCCTCCGGTTATGGTGTTGAAGCCGATTCGGCTCGGGGTAAATGTACCCGAGGATGAGTTTTCTGCATCGGGGCGCCAAGTTCCTCCGGGATTAACATTCGCGCTGAAAGAGTGAAAGCCGAGCGCATTGAAAATATCGCAGAAAACGCCCAGTCTTCCATACCGGCCGAAGGAAAATTCCTTTTCGATCCTCAAATCCAGTGACTGGCTGGATTGATTCCTTCTGGTGCCGCTGGGCTCAAGAATGACCGAATTACTCGGATCGAACTGGTAAATGTTGTTGGCCTGCCTCCAGGCCAAGGGGGCTACTACGTTTACGTTGCGTCCCCAGCCGTTACCATCTATGTGCTGGAAGAAAAACGAGAGGATGAAGTTCTGGGGCAGGGTCGCGGAGCCGTACATTTTTATCATGATGGGAATGCTGAAATTAAGATCTCCGTATCGGTTGACAGAGTAGTTGGGATCCCGGAAGGCGCCCTGGATGCTGCCGGCCGAATATTCAAGATTTCCTTCCAGATCGGTATAGACAAATGAACCGGCCAGGGACCATCCATTGGACCAGCGCTTATCGAATGACAGCTCGAAAGACTGGTATCGCTGCCTAAGTTTATCTTCGGGTAGATTCGTCTTGCGGTAGAATTCCTCGGGGTGGTCGGCCTTTAAATAATATACGGTCACATCAACGGCCGGAAAATCCGGATTGTCCGCGCTGCCTCCGTAGGCGGGGACAGTGGTCCGGAAAGGAACCCAGTAGCTGTCGTTGAAGCTCCAGTATTCGCCGCTGGCCCGGTCATAATAGACCGAGACCATTTCGCTCCGGCGGGTCTTGTACGTGTAGTTCAGGGTAACCCTGAAATCGGCAAAGAGCTCGTGGTCGATTCCGAGCATGAGCTGGTGCTCATAGGGTATCTTGATGTCCGGATCGGTCGCATCCTTGTAGTCGTCTTCGAGCATATAATCGGGGAGGGGAGCCCCCGGGACGAATTGGTAGCTGTCGACTCCCGGCAGATCGGGCCGGCGGTTGTTGTTGTCGTCCCACCAGCGGAATTCAAAATTCGCGTTGCCGGAGGGAGGGGTGGAAACATGCCAGGTCGGGAGCCCCTCGGCATAGCGGGCATAATTTGCCTTGAGCGCGGTTCTCCCGGTGCCAAAGAGATCATAGGATACTCCTATGGAGGGAGATAAGAACCGGTAAGGAAAGGCTTCGTCCTGTTCGGTCCAGCTGAATCCAGCGCCAAAAGGATCCACGTTATAAACCGGCTCGATATAGGCCTTGCTGAGTGCTCTCCCTAATTCATCTGCCGCCGCTGTTTTTGTCATTTCCGGCACAACGCATCGGATGGTATCGAACCTCAAGCCCAGAGTCACATTGAGTTTCTTCTGGATGTTCATGGTGTCCTGGACAAACAACCCGATCCTTCTGCGCTTGACCAGGGAAGAATCTTTCTCTGAATCCCCCTTCTCGGCCACCGCATTACTCACGTAAAGCCTGCCGTCGCCGAATTCGGGATGAGGACCATCCAACCCGTACAAGCCCCGGAAATAATAGGGACTGCCGTTGTAATAATCCCATCTCATCCCGTTTTTTTGCGGGCTGGTGCTCCGCATCGAAGAGATCTGGAGTTCCAGTCCCACCTTGAGCTCGTGATCGGCGCCTAAAAAATCATCCATGAAGTGGGAAATCTTGGAGGCGGCATCAGCATTTCTTTTAAAGCCATAGAATTGATTGTTTCCTCTTCCCCACCAGTAGCCGGTGTACTGGTCTCTGAAATGCGGGCCTTCCAGATTGGCGGCCTCCGTAAACATGTTCTGCCCGGTATGCATCCAGTTCCCGCCTCGAAATTCGATGAAGGTATCGGAGCTCAATGTCCATAAGGCGGTAAAAGATGAGGTCAGGTCGTCCATTATCTGCCAGCGGTTGGCTTCCTCGGTCCTGCGGGCCACATCGTCATAAATAGGCGTATCCTTTCGCACTACACACAGCATGCCTGACACCCTGAGGTTCTGGAATGGTTGGGCGGATAACTTGCCGAAATGATACTTATAGGACTGCTGAAAGTTATAGGTGTCGTAGAATGTTCCCTCAATGGTGGTGGGAATAAAGGACATGTTCGATTCGGAGGCCGTATATCTGTAGTTGGCCAGAAACCAGAGCTTATCCTTCATGATGGGCCCACCCACTATGGCGGAGGCTTCCCAATCCGAAACCGCCACCTTGGGCAGACCGGCACCCACAGCTTCCAGTTTTTCCGGGGGAACTACGGATTTCGAGAAATCCTCCCCGGTCCAGTAGGCCTGCACCTGCCCGCTGAAATCATTGCCGCCGGATTTGGTCACGATATTGATGACTCCCCCGATGCCGTTGAAATGTTCAGCTCCGGCATCACCTGTGATAACCTCAATTTCCTCGACTGTATCCCAGCTGACGAATACTTCCCCGTAGTTCTGGTTCGTGGCATTGGTACTGACACCATCCACCTCGAAAGAATGGTTGTTTCGGGCTCCGCCTTTGATGCTCATGTTTTCTGTCCCGGGAATGAGCCTCAGAACCTGGTTTATGGCGCTGCCGCTGACCGTCACGCGGGGCACTGGGAGATTCGTGAGCGCTGCCGGGGTTATAATAGTATTTGTTTTGGTTGAAACAACATCAATCGCCGGCGAGGGGGCGACCACGGTAATTTCTTCCTCGAGAGTGCCCTCCTGCAGCTCAAAATTGATGGTGACCGTCATTCCAACCCTGACCACGACTCCTTCCCGCCTCGTGGTCTCGAAGCCGGCTAACTCCGCAACCACGGAATAATCCAATCCAGGCGGAAGCACCGGAATCCGGTAGGCACCTCTGGCGTTGGTTACGGCCGTCTCAGAACCCATCAAGGCGGACCCGGTCACAGTGATAGTGACACCGGGAAGCGGAGTGCCTTGGGAGTCGGTCACAACTCCCCGGAGGTTTCCGGACTGACGGGTCTGAGCGTTCAGGAAACATACCAGGACCAGGCCGAGAAACACGGCCATGCATGCTTTTTTGTTGTTCATGTCTTGTTCCCTCCTTAAGAAGATTTCAAATAAAAAAAGAGCCGCAAAGCTGTATATGAACAGCAAATTTGCCAGTTGGAGTAACTGTAGGGACTTCAGAATGAAACAGAATATGAAGAACGCTTGGAAGAGTTCCGCAGACGATCGACACAAGGTTGATGACCCACGTGCATGGAACGCACCTTTCTTACTGACCAATAAAAAGTTAAGCTCATTCCATAACTCTGTCAAGCAAAAATTCAAATTGCGAAATATATTTTTTAGATCAAGATGAGAGAGAGAAAAAGGACTCAGGGGAAGATTAAGCCAGATTTATTTCCTTGATAGAGGTTTATAAAAGAATCTTCCCGGCTATCAGCTATGTTATCGGCTCATCACGTGCACGCAGTTCTGATAGTCCAGGTTGAAGACATCGTTGGCGATCAGAGAAACCGCTCCCATGACCGAGGCCTTCATCCCGAAAGTGGCCGGCACGATCTGGACATCCTTGGAAATCTTCTTCAGGGATCGGGCGCCGACCGTCTTGCGCACCTTGTCGAAGAGAATATCTCCCGCCTGAGCGACCCCGCCCCCGATTACGACGGCTTCCGGGTTGAAGATGTTGATCAGGTTGGCGATGCCGATTCCCAGGTATTCGGCCGCCCGTTCGAAAACGCTCCAGGCCTGAGCATCCCCCTGTTTGGCGGCCGCAGCCACCATTTCCGCCGTTACGGACGAGGGGTCATTCCGGCACATTCCGGCCAGGATTCCCTGCCCGTTGTCTTCAAGCCTCTGCCGGCCGAATCGCGCGATGGCGTTTCCCGATGCCAGCGCCTCCAAGCAGCCGTAGTTGCCGCAGTCGCACTGAATATCGCTGTCTTTTTCCAGTGTCGTGTGCCCGAATTCCCCCGACATTCCGGTGGGGCCATAGAAAGGCTTTCCCCCTATGATAATACCGGCCCCGATTCCGTACCCGACGTTGATGCAAATGAAGTTTTTCAGTTGTCTCCCGATCCCGTACCACAGTTCACCCAGGGCCATGACGCGCGTCACATTATCGAAGACTATCGGCAAGTCGTGCCGTTTCGAAAGCTCGCCGATCACATCCACCTCATGCCAGTGAAAATCGGGGGAAAATTCGACGATCTTTTTCTCACGGTTGATCAGTCCCGCCACCGCCATGCCGATGCCGCATATCCGCTTCGTTCGGCTGTTCAGGTGATTCTGCAGCTCGGTGATGACCCCGGAAGTCCGCTCCATGATTCGTTGGAATCCTTCTTCCACTTGGGTCGGCTGTTTGACCTCGTAAATTATATCGGCGTTCAAATCGGCGAGGACACCGAGGATATTGGTGGTTCCCAAGTCTATCCCGATGATGCAGTTGTCGTGACCGGAAAACTCCAAGAGGGTAGGCCGCCTCCCCCCGCTGGATTTGCCGGCACCGGTCTCCCTGACCAAGCCGTCTGCGATCAAGTGCTCGACGATCCGTGATACCGTCGGCGCGCTCAATCCGCTGGCCTTGGTGATCTCGGCGCGGGAAATTCGCTCACCGCTGCGGATGAGACTCAGGATTCTTACGGTGTTCAGTTTATTGATGTACTTGGCATTCGCTATTGGATAGACGCTTTTCTTCATCACTTTATTAAGTATTCCTTTTTGAAGGGAAAAAGAAGGCTTTGGTTGCCGTTTTCTTGTCCCGGGTTATATTCACACTTCACTTTGGTCCGCATTGAGTCTATAATATTTTTGGAATTATTTAAAGTTTATAATAAAGTTTACAGAGGTGGAAAATTATTTTTGGCACGGATCCGCAATTATAGAAAGGTACTTGAAATGTTTCCCAAGCTCCGCAAAGGTCTTATTCCTTCGACACTTGTTCTATTAACCCTGCTGATTGGGAATATAGAAAACACCGCTCAAGCCACGGATCTCCCGGAGCAGTACAAAAAGTGGCTCGATGAAGAAGTGGTCTATATCATAACCCCCAGAGAGAAAGATGTTTTCCTGGAGCTTACGACCGACCGCGAGCGGAATCTCTTCATCGAGGCCTTCTGGAAGCAGCGCGATCCCACTCCCAGCACCCCCGTCAACGAATTCAGGCAGGAACACTACCGGCGCATAAGCTATGCCAACCAATTTTTCGGCCGCAGCACGGCCAAACCGGGATGGAGGACCGACCGGGGGCGTATGTACATCATCCTGGGTGAGCCCAGGGACAAAATGACCGGCTCGGGAAAGAATGAGCTCAATCCTACGGAAACCTGGTTTTACCAGGGGATGACCCAATTGGGACTCCCGGCGGGCTTCCACCTCATCTTCTACCAGAGGGGAACCACCGGCGAGTTCAGGCTGTACAGCCCGCTCCAGGACGGCCCGCAAATGCTTCTGCGGACCTACCAAGGCGACCCCCGAGACTATATAGCCGCCAACGAGGCGTTGAGAGAGGTGGATTCGCAGCTTGCGGAATTCACTTTGAGCCTTGTCACCGGGGATCAATCGACCAACCTGGGGCGGCCTTCCATGGCATCCGATCTCCTCATCGATAGGGTCGAAACCACCCCGATCAGGCAGATCGAAGACATCTACGCCCAGAAGTTCCTGGACTACAAAGACATCGTGGATGTCGAATATTCCGCCAACTACATCGGAAGCGATACCTTGATCAAGGTATCGAAGGCTACCGCCGGCACCTATTTCATAAGCTATGCCCTCCAACCCGACAGGCTTTCGGTCGGACAGTACGAGGACAAGTACTACGCGACCCTCAAGCTCAACGGAACCGTGACCAACGCGGAAGGAAAGACCATATATCAGTATGAAAAGAGCGCTCAGCTCGAGTTCGACGAGGCGCAGATGCGCGATTTCAGCCACCGATCCTTCAGCCTCCAAGACATGATCCCCGTGATTCCCGGAAACATCCGGCTGTCCGTCCTGCTGCAGAATGAAGTCTCAAAAGAATTCACCTCCTTGGAGAGCGCGCTGTATATCCCGGACGAGGAACAAGAACTGCAAATGACGTCCCTCATCATCGGCTACGAGACGAAATCCCACCCTTCGGCTGATAGCCGCCTGCGGCCGTTTCAAAACGGGGATACGCAGATGCTGTTTCAAGCCAACCGCGTTTTTCGGCAGCAGGACGACCTGTGGCTCAGTTTTCAGATCCACGGGATGGATCAGGCGCTCCAAGAGAGGGGTCGGATCAGATACCGCCTGGAGCGGGATCAGGAAGAGATTCGCGCATTTGAGAGGGATGTCGAGTCCTATGCTCGAAGGCCTAATTTCCTGGAACGGATCTCATTACAGGATCTTCCGCCGGCGCATTACCGGATCAAAGTCTCCCTCCTCCTGGAAGGACAGGAGGTGCTGGCCGATCAGGAAGAGTTCGATATCACGCATGTCCAGGCCCTCCCACGCCCTTGGTTCTACACCAAAAACCTACCGGCCATACAGGATCCCATCTATGACTACACGCTCGGGACTCAGTTTTTCAACGACGGGAAATACATGAAGGCCCGCAGGCTGCTCGACCAGGCCTTCCGAAAAAATCCCCGCTCCATGGAGATTGCCCTGCAGCTTTCGCGCGCCCTGGTTGCGTTGGAGGAATATGACTCCGTCGAATCCATCCTGCTTCCCTTCATCGACCGCCCGCAGCCGGCGGAATTCGATGCCTACCTGGTCTTGAGCGAAGCTTACCGTGTATTAGGCCGGTCGAATGAGGCGGTCGAGGTTTTGAACAAATCCCTGCTCCAGAACGGCCTCCATCCCCTCACGTTGAATGCCTTGGGCCGGTGTTACTTAGAGTTGGAAGATACCGCCGAGGCCCTCAAGGCACTGGAAAAGTCGATCGAGATCGAGCCCAAGCAGGCCGAGATTAAAAGCCTGGTCGACGAATTGAAGAAAAAAAAGGACGGCATTGGAACCTAACAATATGGCATAAAACGAGCCAGGACTTATGCGATAAGACATGGATAATGTGGAAATATACCAGGATATAAAACAGGCATAAATAAAAACGATGTGCAGTATAAACGCTCATCACGAGAAGACAGCCGGGAGGCCGAAATGAAACATAATAAGAAGATATTGATCGTGGCCCTAGCCTGCGGAATTTTCTTGACCGCCGCCGCCGATCTCTTTTCCCAGGAAGGATCCGGGCGAGGCAGGATCAAGGGGACGGTGATGGATAGCGAGGGCAATCCGGTGGAAGGGGTCAAAATCACGGCCACCTATTCGGGGGGGAGAGCCTTCGAAGGGATGACCGATAACAAAGGCAATTGGGCGATCGCCGGTTTGGGTACCGGCATGTTCCGCATCGTAGCGGCCAAGGACGGCTATCAAACGGCTTTTGTCGATCAGAAGATCAGCCAGTTCAGAAATGAGCCCATCGATTTCACGTTGAACAAAGTCGCCGCCCTCCCCGAAGGCACACCCAGGATCGATGACCGGGCGTCGCTGTCCGACTATGAGGCCGGGCTCCAGCTGTACGAGCAGGAGCAGTACCAAGAGGCTCTGGCGGTGTTTCAAGATTTTTTAGCGAAAAATCCCACCGTACATCAAGTCAGGGTCAACATCGCCAACTGCTATCGGGAGCTGGAGCAATATCCTGAAGCGCTGGCCGAACACCAAAAGCTGTTGGAAATCATGCGGCAGGAAAAGGGCTCGCTCGAAGGGGATAATATTGCGGCCGGCGTCCTGGCGGATATGGGCAGCATCTATGCCCGCCAGGGAGACCTGGAAAAAGCCAGTCAGTATTTTCAGCAGTCCATCGATGTCAACCCCCGTGACGAACGGCTGGCCTTCAATGTCGCCGAGATCTACTTCAACCAGGGAGACAGCGCCAATGCCGTCAAGTATTATCTATTGGCTACGGAGATTAACAAAACCTGGCCTAGGTCCTATCGGCAATTGGGCTATGCCTATCTGAATCAGGGAGATTATAGATCCGCACTGGACAGCTTCAACACCTTCCTCGAGCTCGCACCTGATGATCCTTCGGCACCGACCATTCGCAACCTGATACCCTCTATTGAAAAGCTGATCAAAATACCCGAGTGATTATCGTCCCTCCCCTGGCCTGGAATAGAGGTCGGTCGATCGTGCGGAGAGACAAGCATTCGCTTCACACCCTTTCGAGGAGGCATGGAAAATGAAAAACTGCAGCCGCCGGAAGTTCCTAAAAATGGCATTGGCCGGAGGCACCGCGGCCGCTCTCCCTTCCCTGGGAATGCTTTCGTCCTGCAGGCGCAGGTCGAGGCCGCCTAACGTGATCATCTTCCTGGCCGACGACCTGGGCTACGGGGACCTGGGCTGCTACGGGAATCCCATCAATAAGACCCCCCATGTTGACCGCCTGGCTTCGGAAGGGACCAGGTTCACCGACTTCCATGCCGCCGGAACCGTCTGTTCGCCCGCCCGAGCCTCGCTGCTAACCGGCCGCCATCCCTATCGGATGGGCTTCTACTACATCCTGGGCGGGGGTGCCCACCTGAGACGCGAGGAGATCACCATCGCCTCCCTGCTGCGGGATGCGGGCTACGACACCTGCTTCGTCGGCAAATGGCACCTGACCGATTTCGACAGCCCGGAAAAGCGACAGCCCGACCCGGGCGATCACGGCTTTACCCACTGGTTCGGCACCGTGCTCAATGCCTTTGACGGCCCGGAAAATCCGGGCAAGTTCTATCGCAACGGCCAACCGGTGGGGCAGGTGGGGGGCTGGTATTGCGATGCCGTGGTGGAGGAGGCGACCGACTGGCTCCGGAGCCGGCCGGAATCCGATAGGCCCTTCTTTCTCTTCGTCTGCAGCCATGAGCCCCACACCCCGATCGCCCCGCCGGCAAAATATTCTGATATGTTCGATAATCCGGAGGTCGAGCGGCTGGAGGACCGAATCCAATACGGCCGCGTTCCCCGGCGGGATGACAAGGACATCGAAGGCAACAAAAAGTACTACTATGGGACCGTGGCTCAACTGGACGCCGCTTTCGGGAGGCTGATGGCGGCCGTCGACGATCTGGGGCATCGAGACGAAACGCTGGTCATTTTCACGAGCGACAACGGTCCCGAGTATCCGGTCAACTTCATGGAGTCACAGGGCCAATGGGACGACCCCATCAGGGATCGCTGCTTCGGAACCCCGGGGCCGCTGCGGGGCATGAAGCGCTTCACGTACGAGGGCGGCCACCGGGTACCGGGTATTGTCCGGTGGCCCGGACACGCGCCGGAAGGAGCGGTGAACGATGCCTTGATAAACGGCACCGACTTCCTGCCCACCCTGTGTGAACTTGCCGGAATCAGGGTTCCCGATGATCGGACAATCGACGGGGAAAACGTGATTCCCCTGCTGAATGGAAAACCTTTCGACCGCAATAACCCGGTCTGCTGGAGCGCCCCGGTGCATGAATACGAGTTCGTGCCTCCCATGACGCTGAGGGAAGGAAATTATATCCTGGTCGCCTGGTTCAACGACAAAGAATCCGATCAGCTCTGGATGGACTGGATCAAGACCGCCGGTCCGGAGCGCTACGAGCTGTACGATCTGAGCCGGGACCCGGGGCAGGACGAAGATTTGTCCGCCCGGATGCCCGGGAAGGTCGAGGAGCTTTCCGCCAAGATGGACGCCCTCTGGAAAGACATCCAGGCCGAAGCCCCGGTCTGGCCGGAGTGGAAGGCCAAATAATAAAACGGGACGTGGAATTCCTCATTCAGCGCATGTCCGGAAGGAGTAGATCCGCCATGAAAAACTTCCATTGGGCCATTCTGACCTTCCTCATCGGAATCGCTATTCTCTTGGGCTGTGAACACAAAGAGGAGTTGTCGCTGTCCTCCCCTTCCTCCAAACATGAGCTCAAGGCCCGGATGATCGATGAATTCGGCGAGGAGCACAAGGATCGTATCGCCCAGGGCGTGGACCAGACCGCGGCGTTATGGCGCGAGGAGGACGGATCCAAGGAGGAATTGGAAGAATTCTGCCTGAAACATTTCATCTCCGGCAAGTCGGATCTAGAGAAAGCCCTGGCTACGATAGAAAAGAATCTCGAAATCATTCGGGGCCACACCCATCAGATCAGCCGTGAGCTGTCCTCTCCCCTGGTTCTCAACCGCGGAGAGCCTACGGCCATCGACCGACTGTTCGCCCGCTCCGATCCTGAGACGGATTACTTTCGATCCAAGCTGGCCTTCTCGATCGCATTGAATTTTCCTCATTACAGCCTGGATGAGAAGCTGGCACAAGGGGGACAGTGGACCCGTTCGCAGTGGGCCATGGTCCGTTTGGGCGATATGTTCCGGGTGCGAATCCCGGAAGCGGTCCGGGCCGAGGCGGAAACGGAAATAGAGGGATGGGAGGACTACTTCAGACGGTACTTCATCCCTATGGATCGCGTCCTGACACCTAATTTAGAGATCATTTTCCCGATCGGGATCCGCCTCAACTGCCACCACGGGCTTCGTGACAACATCAAGGGACAGTACTCGAAAGAAGGCGGGCTCGAACGCCAGCGCTTGATCTATCGCGTGATGAAGAGGATCATAACCCAAACCATTCCCAGCCGCATAATCAATGGACAAGATTTCTTCTGGGAACCGGAATCCAACCTCCTGCTGAAGAGAGAAAACGGGGAGTATATCGAGGTTCAATCCCAGCCGGAGGGAGGGGCTCGTTACGGGCGGCTCCTGGCGGCTTTCCGCAGACAATCCGTGCTCGATCCCCATTATCCCGACGCCCCGAACTTCATCACCCGGACATTCGAAAATCGTCAGATCCCCGAGACCGAGGTGGAGGAACTGATCCTCTCCGTGCTTGAATCCGGGGTCATCCGGGAGGCGGCGGAACTGATTCGCCGCCGCCTGGGACGGGACCTCGAGCCCTTCGACCTCTGGTACAGCGGCTTTCAGGCCCAGGGGAAATGGCCCGAAGACGAGTTGGATCGCCTTGTCCAATCCCGCTATCCTGATCCGGCCGCATTCCAGGCGGATATCCCCGTCATTCTCCGACGGCTCGGATTTCCGAAAGATATGGCCAGCTTCCTGGGCGGCCATGTCGTTGTGGATCCCGTCCGCACGGGAGGACACGCCTCGGGCGCCGCCATGCGGGGAGATAACGCCCATCTGCGGACGGTCTTCGGACCGGACGGGCTGGATTACAAGGCGTTTCGAATCGGAATGCATGAGGTGGGGCACACCGTCCATCAAAACCTGGCGCTCTACGGGAGCGATCATTACCTCCTCCAGGGACTGCCCATGAGCGGCTTTGCCGAGGCCATAGCCGAGTTATTCGCCTATCGGAACATCCAAGCCCTCGGGTTGGAAGCAGGTCCGGATCCGGATGAAAGGCACATCCAGGCCTTGGCCAACCTGTGGTACGTCTACGAGATGGGAGGGATGGCCCTGACCGACATGCGGGTTTGGCGGTGGATGTACGCCCATCCTGAAGCCGATGCCGGACAGCTCCAGGCCGCGGTTTTGGACATCGCCCGTGACATCTGGGGAGCCTACTTTGCACCGCAATTCGGTGATGAGGAATCTCCCGTGTTGGCCCTCTATTCACACATGATCTCGGGAAGCCTTTATCTCCACAGCTATTTTCTCGGGAACATCATCATGTTCCAGTTGTACGACTATATGCGGGAGCGGGATTTCGCCGCCGAGCTGGACCGGATGTGCCGCCAAGGACGGCTCACCCCGCGCCTGTGGATGCAGAAGGCGGTAGGGAGGGACATCTCCACCGAGACCCTGCTGAACGCGTCTTCTGAGGCGGTGGCCCGGTTGAGCCAGTGAAAAGGTCCACGATCTTGTTTGGATACCGACCAAAAAAGGTTTCGTAAAAAATCCCGTCCGTCACTTCTTCCGCGCCCGGGACGAATCGAAGTCAGAGATGAATTTGGCGTCTGGATCATAATCCGGATTCGGGACCGGCATGGCCGCTCCCACCGTCTCCCGCCAATTCCTCATTATGGATAGGAGCTCTCCGGTCTTATCCGGTTTCTCCCCTGCCAGATTGCGCCGCTCGCCTCTGTCTTCCCTGAGGTTGAACAACTCCACCTTCCTTTCCGGGATGTATTCGGCCAGGTTCGGGTCGTAGATCACGGCCTCCTGGTTGGCTTCCGGAGGGAAGTCAAAATGATCACCAAAGTGCTCCACCAGCTTGAAATCCCCCCGCCGGACAGCACCATGCGGTGTGGTCCGAAAATGTCCATTGGAGTAGCAGATGTAATGGGGGATATGGAAGAACAGGGCGTCAAGTTCAAGGTCAGGCCCGCCGTCCAGCAGCGGCATTAGGCTGACACCGTCTAAAATCTGACCCTCCTGCGGTCGGCCGCCGGCCGCCTCCAGCAGCGTGGGGAAAAGATCAATGATGTGGACAGGCACCTCGCAGACCCGGCCGGCCTTGATCCGAGCCGGCCAGCGCACGATCATGGGAACCCGGATGCCGCCTTCGTAGCAGGTTGCTTTTCCCCGCCTCAAGGGATCGTTCCGGGTCACACGCGTGGCCCCGCCGTTGTCCGAAACAAAGATCACCAGGGTATCCTCTGCCAAACCCAAGCGGTCCAGGCCGTCCAGCAGCCGGCCGGTTTCTCTGTCCAGATGTTCGATCATGGCGAGATAGGTCGCGCTGTCGATCCCTTCATAGGGATACTCCCCCGTCGGTGGATAACCCCGGGCTAAATATTTTTCGACCAACGGTTGGGGGGCCCGGCACGAGGTGTGGACGGAGTGATGAGCTAGGTAAATGAAAAAGGGGCCCTCCCGGTTTTGTTGCATAAAGTCGAGGGCCTTATCGGTCAGATCCGTAACGCCCTTGTCTTTTTCTAGATCCGCCCCGGGATCGGCGTGGTCGAATCCGTAATGGAGACGGATATTCTCCAGATCCTTGGGATCCTTTATCCAATACCCGCTACCGCCGTCCGCAATCCCGAGATGCCACTTCCCCAGGAAGGCCGTTGTATAGCCGCATCGCTTGAGAGATTCGGCCAGTGTTTGCTGCTCAAACGGAAGCAGGGGCGCGGGCATCGGGGTTTGAAGTTTCTTCCAGGGTACCCGTTCCTTGATGTCCCGGCCGGGAAGGGCCCGTGTGATCTGCAACCGGGCCGGATACTGGCCGCTGAGGAGCGCCGCCCGGCTGGGTGAGCACATAGGGGCGGCGTAGGCCTGGGTGAACCTCATCCCCTCTTCGGCCAGCCGGTCGCATTGGATGGTGTCGACATGCGGATTTCCGTAGGCGCTGAGTCCGGTCCATCCCATGTCATCGACCAGGATCAGGATAACATTGGGAGGGCGCTTCGATGACCTACGGCAGGATACCTGAAGGAAAGGCAGGGCCGCCATATAACCCAGAAATTCCCTGCGACGGATCATCCGATCCTCCTCTCTAGGCTGTGTCTTTCATCATACTCGAGCCATGTTATCATAATGGAGGCATCTCTCGGTCTTCCTTTTCCGAGTCCGCAAATCGCAAAAGCTGAGACCTACCTGTTCGCGGCCCAGAGGATGGCATTGAGCAGAAGCTTAGGAAAAGTCGGGTGTCTCCAGGCCAGGGAATCGTGGCCCAATAACAGATAAATCACCCGGCTTTCCCCATATTGGCTCGTCCAGGCCAGGGCCCGATCGCTCTTGGGGTGCTCGGTGGTCAGAAGCACCCGGACATCCGGTGAGGTGTAATAACCCTGGTAGGTTTCGTCATGGATTTGAAAATCCGTGATCCCCTGCACAACCGCATGATTTCTATCGCTCACCTCAACGAAGATGTCCTGGTCATGGGCAAAGGTGGAAGGGGCGTATTTCTTCCCATCGATGCGCCGGGGAGTAAAAATATATTTACCGCCTATGATGCGGGTGAATTCAGGCCAATCCCGGTGCGCCCCGAGATTGTGGTGGAGTGATACGATCCCGATTCCGTTCTGCAGCAGCCCTATAAAGGACCGGCGCTCGTCCTCGGTTATGGATTCCACCATGTCGTACATGACGATGGCGTCGTATTCCTCCTCCAGGCCCGGTTTGAGCAGATGGGCCGAGTCGGGAAGCTTCACATGCGTGTACTCGACACCGGGAAGCTTATCGAACATCTCGAAGAACGGATCCTGCTGGAAATCATGACCGCCGGTGGTCAACAAGATCCTGACATCCCTTTCCTCATGGACATTCCCTGAAAGCAATACCGCCATCATGACCACGGCAACCACTAGAGCCATTCCTGATGCCAGCCATCCGGTTTGTGCTCGCTTCATGATTCTCACCTCTTTGGATTTGCGGTCGGTCTTACAGATGCCAGGGCTTGCGCAGGGGGCGGGACATCATCGCGGCGGCTTCCGCATCATCCACAATGGTTTCATTTTCCGGATCCCACTGGATGGCACGGCCGGTCCGTATGCTGATGTCGCACAGGTGGCAGATCAAATCTGAAATCACGGCCGATTTCAGGTCGCTTATGGGCGGCTTCCGGCTTAAGACACAGTCGACAAAGTGTTTGGTATGACTTCGGCTCTCCGTAAGGCGCTTAGGCCCCGGCTGCTTGGCTTTTTGGTACAAAGATTCGGGGTAGACCTGCCATCCTCCCCGCGTGACCGCCACCCAGCCTTCACTGCCCACAAACAGCGTGCCGTGGGTGAAGACCATCTGATCGATATAGGGGATTTTTCCCTCCTGCCGGGCGGTCTGGTCGTCCAGGAATCTCATCTTCATTCCGTCGGCATAGGTGCAGGTCATGTCCCAGTGGGTGACGGTATCGAAAAGCCCCTCCTTGGGAATCTTCCCTGCGCCATGATAGCGCACGGGAATTGTGAGGCCGGCATGATCCGCCCACCACTGGAATTG
>Ga0180437_10001047_pt1 | contig 48876 bp, 32 predicted proteins | sample SS_ome_4_FD_132410 | JGI IMG/M metagenome (GOLD analysis project Ga0180437, IMG submission 132410) | Hypersaline lake sediment archaeal communities from the Salton Sea, California, USA - SS_3_D_1 metaG | ecosystem: Environmental > Aquatic > Non-marine Saline and Alkaline > Hypersaline >... | reverse complement strand
GGCGTGATACGCCCCCATGCCACCCTGGCGAGCACTTGTCGCCCCCCCCACAAGGCTGCATCGCTTCCAGTTGCCACTCAACAACGAAGACTGCTAGCAGTTGGCAAGGTTACGATCAAGGCCTGGGTGTTCGCAGAGACGAAAGTCAAGGCAGGAACATTTGGGGGCAGGAATATCCCTTGGCAAGAGCCCTTGTTGTCGTTCGGTATCTCGCAGCTTGCCGGAGGTATGAACGTCGGCTATTCTGCGGGCGGAAGGACGGACGCAGACCAGCCACGCGCCGGCCGACAGGTGCGAGGGCGCGGGCGCAAAATTTTCGAGGAGAGACTGTGCCTTTGCACGTTCGGTGTCCGCAGTGTGGGGCCACGTATCGGGTAGCCGACGAGCAGGCGGGCGGGACGGCCACGTGTCCCGAGTGCCAGACGCTGGCTCGGATACCGGACCCCGGCGCGAGCTCAGGTGGGTCCCCGTCGGGTGCCGGGGGCCAAGCCGACCGGCCCGGTGGTCTGCCGCAGCACGCCGCCACTTTCGGCCCACCCCAGTCGCCGCCGGGCTACGGCCCAACGCCGCCGGGCTACGGCCCGATGCCGCCGGACTACGGCCCCTGGGACCCGGCCGCCTGGCGGCCCGAAGCCGAGCGACGCGTCGGCTCCCATCTGACGATCATCGCCATACTGGACATCGTGCTGTCGGTTTTGTGTCTGCTCTGGGGACTCGGCTGCTTCGTGGTCACGCACGGGCTAAGGACAGGCAAGATCCCCATGCCTCCGGAGCTTCAGGACCCGGCGGTGCGGAAGCTGGCACTCGCAATGTACCCTGTCCTCGGTGCGATGTCGCTGGTTACTTTTCTGCTCCTGCTCGTCGCGGGGATCGCTCTTGTTGCGCGGCGGCCATCGGGCCGGGTGATCGGGCTGATTGCCGCGGGCGTCTGCTGCGCGAGCGTTTGGCAGTGCATTCTCTTCCCGTTCTGCCTCATTTTGGGGATCTACAGCTTCGTGATCCTGTTGGGGCAGGACGCGAGGCTGCTGTTCGCGGGTCTTCGGGGGCCGCCGGGGGCAGGTGGTTCGCTGCCCGGAGGGCCGGGGCCGGTTGACAGCCCACGCTAGCGCGGTAGCATGAGGTGTTTGGGCAACCCAGCGGCATGGCGTCGTGAGGGCCCGGTTCCCGCCCTTGTCCCGTTTCCCTCCCATGACCCAGCTCGAAGCGGCCCGACGCGGCACGGTCACTCCGGAGATGGAGGCCGTCGCTGCCGCCGAACGGCTCGACCCGGCGCTGGTCCGCGACGAGGTGGCCCGCGGGCGCATGGTCATTCCGGCCAACCGGGTCCACCTCGAGCACGGGCTTCAGCCGATCGGCATCGGCATCGCCGCGCGCACGAAGATCAACGCCAACATCGGCAAGTCTTCGCTCTCGAGCGACACGGAGTGCGAGCTGGAGAAACTGTTTGCCGCGGTGAAGTACGGGGCCGACACGGTGATGGACCTCTCGACCGGCGAGGCGATCGACGAGGTCCGGCGGCGGATCATCGAGGTGGCCGACGTGCCGGTGGGCACCGTGCCGATCTACCAGCTCGCCCAAGAACTCGACGACATTGTCGACATGCGCCCGCAGCAGTTCTTGGACATCGTCGAGCAGCAGGCCCGGCAGGGCGTCGACTACATGACGATCCATGCCGCCGTGCTGCGGGAGCACGTGCCCTTGACGGAGCGGCGGGTGACCGGGATCGTCAGCCGCGGCGGCTCGCTGGTGGCCAAGTGGATGGCCGCCCACGGCGAGCAGAACCCGTTCTACACGCACTTCGACGCCTTGTGCGAGATCATGCGGGCCGACGACGTCACGTGGAGCATCGGCGACGGGCTGCGCCCCGGGTCGCTGGCCGACGCCACGGACGAGGCCCAGCTTGCGGAACTGAAGGTCATGGGCGAACTCGGACGGCGTGCCCGGGAGCTGGGCTGCCAGGTGATGATCGAGGGCCCGGGCCACATCCCCATGCACGAGATCGAGCGGAACGTGCGGCTCGAGCAGGAGTGGTGCGACGAGGCCCCGTTCTACGTGCTCGGGCCGGTGGTCACCGACGTGGCCCCGGGCTACGACCACATCACCAGCGCGATCGGGGCGTCGCTGGCCGCGTGGCACGGGGCGGCGATGCTCTGCTACGTCACGCCCAAGGAGCACCTGGGGTTGCCGAATCTCGATGACGTGCGCCGGGGGGTGGTGGCCTACAAGATTGCGGCCCACGCGGCCGACGTTGCCCGGGGGCGGCCCGGTGCCCGGGACCGCGACGACGCCATGAGCCGTGCCCGGTACGCCTTCGATTGGGAAGAGCAGTTCCGGCTGGCCATCGACGGCGAGACGGCCCGGCGCATGCGCGAGGAAACGCTCGCCGACCGGGAGCACGCCGACGCCCCCTATTGCAGCATGTGCGGCCCGAAGTTCTGCTCGATGAAGACGACCGAGGAGCTGCGTCAAATGCAGGAGCACGTGCGGCGGCAGCGGGCGGCACGCTGACATCGACCCCAACCCCCCGGACTGCGTCCGGGGGGTGCGTCCGGGGGGTGCGTCCGGGGGGTGCCCCGCCGACGCAGTCGGCGGGCTTTGGGCACGGCGCAACACCGGCGACGCCTGTGAGCTTGAGCAGCCGCGCCGGGTCGTTCTATAATAGCCGGCGGCAAAGTGCCGCCGGGTGCGACGACCCCCGGCCCCCGGGTTTCATGATCCTGCTTTAGGAGGTGCTCCCATGCGACGACCCCTGTTGACGGCCCTGTGTCTGTTGTGCTCCATGCCCGCCTTGTTGTGGGCCGCCGGGCTTTCTGAAGAGGAGGCCAAGGACGGCTTCGTCAGCCTGTTCGACGGCAAGAGCCTCGACGGCTGGACGGGCGACACCAAGGGCTACGTCGCCCAGGACGGCGTGATCGCCTGCAAGCCGGGCGGCAACCTGTATGTGGACAAGGAATACGATAACTTCATCTTCCGCTTCGAGTTCAAGCTGCCCCCCGGCGGGAACAACGGCGTGGGCATCCGCACGCCCATGGGCAAGAACGCCGCCTACCACGGCATGGAGATCCAGATCCTCGACGACGGACACCAGAAATACGCCGGGTGGCTGAAGGAGTACCAGACGCACGGCTCGATCTACGGCGTGGTGCCGGCGAAGCGGGGCCACCTGAAACCGGCCGGCGAGTGGAACACCGAGGAGATCCTGGCCGACGGCCCCCACGTCAAGGTGACCCTAAACGGTGTGGTCATCGTCGACGCCGACCTGAGCAAGATCGACGAGAACGACACCATCGACCACCGCCCCCACCCGGGCCTGCACAACGAGAAGGGACACATCGGCTTCCTCGGCCACGGCGACCAGGTCGAGTTCCGCAACATCCGGATCAAAGAACTGTAGCGATGGTGGAATAGCCGCCGGCGGAAGCCGGCGGGCAGTGCACGTGCCAGGATCGCGCCGGAGCAGGCCATGGAAACGGTCGGGCAAAGCGACGGCGCCGCGGCGAATCGCCGGGGCCGGGCGGTCCCCGGCGCACGGGCGGCGCTGCTGCTGTTGCTGGCGATCAACCTGTTCAATTACATCGACCGCCAGGTGCTGGCCGCCGTCGAGCCGGAAATCCGCCAGAGCCTGCTCGCGCCCGACGATCCGAACGCCAAGGCCAAGATGGGGCTCCTCTCCACGGCCTTCCTCCTCTCCTACATGCTCGCCTCACCGCTCTTCGGCCTGTTGGCCGAGCGCACCTCGCGGTGGCTCCTGATCGGCATCGGCGTGACGCTGTGGAGCCTGGCCAGCGGCTTTAGCGGGCTGGCCGCCACGTTCACCGTGCTCTTGGTGACGCGGTGCTTCGTGGGCATCGGCGAGGCCGCTTACGGCCCGGTCGCCCCGACGGTCATCTCCGACCTCTATCCGGTGGCGGTGCGCGGCCGGGTGCTGGCTTGGTTCTACGTGGCCATTCCCGTGGGCAGCGCGCTGGGATACACGCTCGGCGGACAGGTCGCCGCGCTGGACTCGGCCAACGAGAGCTGGCGATGGGCCTTCTACCTGGTCGTGGTCCCCGGGCTGATGCTGGGGGTGTGGGCCTTCCTCAAGCGCGACCCGCAGCGCGGCGCCGCCGACGAGCTGGCCGTGCCGCCGGGGCGCGCCCGGCTGAAGGACTATCTTATCCTGCTCCGCACGCCCTCTTACGTGCTGAACAGCCTGGGCATGACCGCCATGACGTTCGCCATGGGGGCTTTCGCGTTCTGGGTGCCCGCCTACCTCAAAGAGCACGGTGCGGAGCCGGTGCTCGGGCTGGCCCCGGCGGCGTTCTTCGGCCTAGTCACGGCGAGTGCCGGGCTGCTCGGCACGCTGGCCGGCGGCGCGGCCGGCGATGCCCTGCGCCGTCGCTTCCCCGGCTCCTATTTTCTCGTTTCCGGGGCAGGGCTGCTGGTGGCGGCGCCGTGCGCCCTGGCGTTCCTGTTCGTGCCGTTTCCGCAGGCATGGACCTTCGTATTCCTGACCGTGTTCTTCCTGTTCTTCAACACCGGCCCGAGCAACACGATCCTGGCCAACGTGACCCATCCTTCGATGCGGGCGACCGGCTTTGCCCTGAACATCCTCGTGATCCACGCCCTGGGCGACGCCATCTCGCCGCCCATCGTGGGGCTGATCGCCGACAACTGGAACCTGAAGGTGGGGTTCGGCGCGGTGTCGGCGTTCATGCTCCTCGGCGGAGTGGTGTGGTTGTGGGGGGCGCGGTACCTCGAAAACGACACGGCCGCGGCGCCGCACCGCCTTGACTGAGCGCACGCCCGGCGGCGACAAAAGAAAGGGACGGGCCATGCTTCTCGCTATCGAAATCGGCGGGACCAAGCTGCAGCTCGGTATCGGCTCGGGCGACGGGCCGCCGTTGGTCGAGCTGGTGCGCGAGGGCGTCGTGCCCGAGCGGGGCGCGGCCGCCATCCGCCAGCAGATCGCCCGGCTTGCCGCCCCCCTGGTTGAAAAACACGGGGTCACCGCGGTGGGCGTGGGCTTCGGCGGACCCGTCGACGTGGAAACCGGCCGGACCATCAAGAGCCATCACGTCGAAGGCTGGGAAGACTTCCCCTTGGCCGATTGGTGCCGCGAGAACCTCGGGCTGCCGGCCGCCGTGGGCAACGACTCCGACCTGGCCGGGCTGGGCGAAGCGAAGTTCGGGGCAGGGCAGGGGCACCGTGTGGTCTTCTACAGCAACGTCGGCACCGGCATCGGCGGAGCCCTGGTGATAGAGGGCCAACTCTACCGCGGCGGAAGCGGTGTGGCTTCGGAGATCGGCCACCTGCGCCCCGGCCTCGACGCCGAACGGCCCGACGTGATCCTCGAATCGCTCGCCAGCGGCTGGGGCATCGCGCGGGCAGCGAGGGAACAGGCCCTGGGGCTGGATACCGCCGCCGAAGTGGCCGCCGCCGCGGCGGCGGGCAACGAAGCCGCCGGGCGAGTGCTCGACGACGCGTGCCGTGCGTACGGCTGGGCCCTAGCCCAGATGATCACGCTGTTGGCCCCGAACGTCGTAGTGATCGGCGGCGGCGTGTCGCTGGCCGGCGAGGAGGTGTTCTTCGCGCCGCTGCGGCGGTACGCCGACCGCTACGTCTTCCCGCCACACAAGGGGACGTTCCGGATCGTCCCCTCGGCCCTGGGCGAAGAGGTCGTGCTGCACGGGGCGCTGGCGATTGCCGACCAATGCCCGCCGCCTTCGTAGCCTTTCGCGTCCACGTTGCCGAGGACACGGCGGTGGTGTACGATAGAGGGACGATGTTCAAGCCCTGAGATCGGAGGACATAGCGATGGAAGTCGCATTGCCGCTGGAACAGATGACTACGGCCGACAAGCTCCGCGTATTGGAAGTGGTTTGGGATGACCTCTGCCGTTCGCCCGAGAACGTGCCGTCTCCCGCTTGGCATGAGGAATTGCTGCGCGCTCGGGAGGAGCGGCTGCGAGACGGCACCGCCCGAATGGTCGATTGGCCGGAGGCCAAGCAGCAGATCCGGGACGCCGTCCGATGAAGGTGCAGATTCACGACGAGGCGATGGCCGACCTGGTTGAGGGCGCTCGATTCTACGAGATGCAGTCGGAGGGATTGGGCGACTACTTCCTCGACTCCCTGTTCTCAGACATCGACTCGTTGCAGGTCTACGCCGGGATCCATGAGGTATCCTACGGGTACTACCGGCTCCTATCCAAACGATTTCCCTACGCCGTCTACTACCGTGTCGAAAACGAGGTCGCGCACGTCTTGGCGGTGGTGGATTGTCGGCGCGACCCGGCGTGGATTCGCAGCCGGCTGACGTGAACCGGCGGCATGACTGGTAGTGCGTCGCTACAGCCCCAGCACGTCGTTCATCGCGTACATCCCCGGCGGCTTGCCGGCGAGGAACTTGGCGGCGGCCAGGGCGCCCAGGGCGTAGGCGTCGCGGCTGCTGGCCCGGACGGTGATCTCCAGGGTCTCGCCGAGCATGGCGAAGACGATGGTGTGCTGGCCCGGGTCGTCGCCGGCGCGGATGGCGTGGTAGCCGATCTCGTGGTGCGGCCGCTTGCCGGTGCGGCCCTCGCGCCCGTGGCGGTGCTCGGTCTGGCCCATGGCGCCGGCGATGATCTGGCCGAACTTCAAGGCCGTGCCGCTGGGGGCGTCCTCTTTGAACCGGTGGTGGCGCTCGAGGATCTCGACGTCGGCGTCCGCGTCCTTAAGCGCCCCGCCAGCCACTTCGGCGAGCTTCAGGCCCAGGTTCACGGCCAGGCTCATGTTGGGGGCCCAGAGCAGCGGGATCGTCTCGGCGGCGGCCCGGACCTTGGAGGCTTGCTTCTCGTCGAGGCCCGTGGTGGCCATGACCAGCGGGACTCTCTTGTCGAGGCACGTCTGCAAAATCGACTCGGCCCCGGCCGGGAGCGAGAAGTCGATGACCACGTCGACCGGCACTTCGAGCGAAGCCGCAAGCGGCACGTCCAGCGGCCCGGCCCCGGCCACCACGCCGGCGTCGTCGCCGAGGCGGGGATGGCCGGCAGCGTCCAACGCGGCGGCAAGCGTGAGTTCTTCATCAGCCGCGGCGAGCGCGACCAGCCGCTGACCCATGCGACCGGCGGCTCCGTGGATGGCGAGGCGAGTTGGATTCATGGGCTACTCGACACGATATACAAATGACGAAGACGGCTCGCGGGCTCTCCGTATCACTCAAGCGCAAGATCAATCAGCTCACTCTGAGAGAGACGTTCTGGTGCGTCCTGGCGGATGAGTCCTTTGGTTACTTCGGGTGAACCGAGGGCAATCTGTGAGATGTCGTATTCCATGGGAAAGACCTGGTCGACAGGCGTTTCCAGGAAAGCAGCGAGAGCCGACGGTCCACGGCGGTCTACATCGACGTCATGGTATCGCGCGAGGTCGAACCGCTCACCGTCCGCGCGAAAGACGGTTGCCGTGAGGAAGTGCTTCGTGCATTTCGCATTGTTGAGCGAAATGTTGCCCAGCACTGCGGGAAGGGAACCGCCGGAAGCAAGACGCAAGAACGTCCCGACAACGCGACCACCAAGATCATTGACCGGTAGTTCGGCTACGGGCTTAACCCATGTCTCATCCCGACCTTCAGCCTCGGGAAGGAACTCCCAGACTGGATGAACCCGAAAATCTTCCGGCCTAAGCTCTGAAGATCGCTTCCTCATCCTCCCAAGCCCCGTCGCTAACTATAAAGCCTGATCGCCTTGATAATCTCATCCAGATTATTCGGCACCGCCACCGCCCGGTTGGCGAACGCGGCGCGGCGCACGCCGCGGCTGCCGAGGACTTTGTTGAATTGTTCCTGGTCGGTGGTGTGGTAGGCCACCGTGGCGGTGGGGTCTTTGAGCTGGTGGCCGGTCAGGATGCAGACGACCCGGTCGTCGGGGCCGATGACGCCTTCGGCCACGAGGGCCTTGGTCCCGGCGACGCTGGCCGCGCTGGCCGGCTCGCAGCCTAGGCCGCTGGCGCCGACCTGGGCCTTGGCGTCGAGGATCTCCTGGTCGGTCACCTGGCGGACCACGCCGCCGCACCATTCCAGCGCCCGGATGCACTTACTGAGGTTCACCGGGCGGTTGATCTCGATCGCACTGGCGATGGTGTCGGCCCGGATGCCCTTCGCGTCCATTTCGTTGTAGTACGTCGAGGTCGTTTCGAGCTTCGGTTTACCGCCATTCCACTTCAGGCCCCGCATTTCGACCAGCTCGTGCAGGGTTCTCGCCCCGGCGGCGTTGATCACGGCCATCCGGGGGACCCGGTCGATGAGCCCAAGCTCTTTCAGCTCGTGAAATGCCTTGCCGAACGCGCTGGAGTTGCCCAGGTTCCCGCCGGGCACGACGACCCAGTCGGGCACCTCCCAGCGGAGCGCTTCGAGCACCCGATACATGATCGTCTTCTGCCCTTCGAGCCGGAAGGGGTTGACGCTGTTGACCAGGTAGATGCCCAATTGGGCCGAGACCTCTTTGACGCGGGCCATGGCGTCGTCGAAGTCGCCGTTGATCTGGACGGTCAGCGCGCCGTAGTCCAATGCCTGCGAGAGCTTGCCGTAGGAGATCTTGCCCGAGCCGATGAAGATCACGGCCCGCATCAGCCCGGTGGCCGAGCAGTAGAGGGCCAGCGAGGCGGAGGTGTTGCCGGTCGAGGCGCAGGCGGCTCGGGTCGCGCCGACGAACCGCGCGTGGGTAAACGCGGCCGACATGCCGTTGTCTTTGAAGCTGCCCGAGGGGTTCATCCCCTCGTATTGCAGGAACAGCCGGCCGGGCTGGATGCCGGCGTACCGGGCCACGCCCTCCGAGGGGATCAACAGCGTTTGCCCCTCGCCGATGGTGATGCACTGCTCGACCGGGGCGAAGGGCAACAGGTCGTGGAACCGCCAGACGCCGCTGAAACAATGGGGGTCGGCCCGCCGGGCCCATTTGGCCTCGAAGTCGCGCAGCGAGCCGGGCACGGGCATCCGGTCCCAGTCGTAGACCACATCCAACAGGTCGCCGCAGCGGGCGCAGGCCACGCGGACCTCGCCGACGTCGTACGTGGCCCGACAGGCGGGCGAAATGCACTGCTGATGGGCGGGACTGGTCGTGGAAATGGCCGTCGCTCTCCTGAAGGCAGTCGGCGGGGATTGGCTTACCCGCGCGGGGGACCGGCTCAGCGCAAACCGCGACCGGCGGGGGGCCGCCCCCCGATCGGAATCCTCCTAATTTAGACCGTTGCGCGGCGGGTGGCAAGGTGGGCCGAGCGGCCCCCCGGGCAGGGTGCCGGGTGAGGGGGGGTGCTGGCAGCGGGCGGCCTCCGGTGGCCAGGGGGGGCGTTTGACAAGGCTTCGGCGCCCGTCTAGAATCGAGATTCTGTGAGGTTCGCTCAGGGGGCGACCTGTGTCATGCTCACTTGGAGGATGCAATGAACAAGGCCGACTTGAAACTCTACAAAGAGCGGCTGCTGGTCCTACGATCTCGACTCCGAGGGGACGTCAACCACATGGCCGATGCCGCTTTGAAGCAGAACCGCAGCGAGGCCAACGGTGATCTCTCCAGTATGCCCATCCACATGGCCGACATCGGCAGCGACAACTTCGAACAGGAGTTCACCCTCAGCCTGATGGAAAGCGAGGAGGACACGCTCGGCCAGATCGAGGCATCGCTGGAGCGGATCGAGGACGGCACCTACGGCCAGTGCGACGAGTGCGGGGCCAAAATCCCCAAGCAACGGCTCAACGCCATCCCCTACGCCACGCTGTGTGTGAAGTGCGCCTCGGCTGTCGAGCAGGGCTACTGATCGTGCGGCAGACGCGTAATCGAAAGAGGGACCAGGTTCATTTTGCCGGAACGGCCCGAAGGGTGCTTCGCACAAAAAATAGACTAGGTCCGCTCTTCGTTGCGGATCGACACGACACGAGGTTGTGGTTGACCTGGCTGTGCAAACCTGCTAAACACCTGCCCGCACTGAGTTCTCCGGCTATACATCCAGCCCTTCGCGCCGACTGCCATGAAGGCGGTTCCGCCCAACCGCTACGTGCTCTTCTTCTCGATCGCGCTAGGGGGATGCGCCCTCGATCTGGCGACCAAGAGCTACCTGTTCGCGCGGCTGGGGATGCCGCGGCCCGGCGGCGGCCCCGTGTGGTGGATCATTCCTGACGTATTCGGGTTCCAGACCAGCTTGAACGAGGGGGCGCTGTTCGGCTGGGGCCAGGGGATGGTCGCCGTGTTCGCCGTGGCCTCGGTGCTGGCCGGTGCGGGCATCCTCTGCTGGCTCTTCTGGCTGCGGGCAGCCCGAGACGGCTGGCTGACCGTCTCGCTGGCGTGCGTGATGGCCGGCGTGCTGGGCAATCTCTACGACCGGCTGGGTCTGCCGGGACTAACGTGGCCGCAGGGCTTCCCACACCATGCCCCGGGCGATCCCGTCTATGCCGTGCGCGACTGGATTCTGGTGATGATCGGGCGGTGGCCGTGGCCGACGTTCAACGTCGCCGACAGCCTGCTGGTTTGCGGGGCGGGGTTGTTGCTGTGGCACGCCTTCTTCGTCAAGCCGCCCGAGGCGGAATGACACTTTCGGGTGGCGTGAACAGGCCGATTTTTTTGGGGGTTTGTCCAGAATCCCCATGGTTGACATCCCCGGCGAACATGGTAGACTAAACCCCCGACTCTGAGGGTAGTCTGCTCTCTTGGGGGAGTGAGCCATGAAACTCTCTCGGACGGTTTCGTACGCGCTGCAGGCCACGCTGCTATTGGCCCAAGAGGGCACGGCCGCCCCGGTGCCGTGCAGGCGGCTTGCGGCCATGGGAAAGATGCCGGAGCGGTTCTTGCTCCAGATCCTCAGAAACCTCGTGGCGCACGGAGTCTTGGCGAGCACGCGCGGGATCGAGGGGGGCTACATGCTGGAGCGGTCGGCCGACCGCATCTCCCTGCTGGACGTGATCGAGGCGGTCGACGGCCCCCTGGCATCGACGCTGCCGTGCAGCGACGGGCTTCCGGCGCAGTCGAGGTCGAGGCTGGTCAAGGCCCTCTCGGGGGCCACGAACTCCACCCGGCGCGAGCTGGCGGGCGTCAAGCTGGCGGATCTGGTGCCGCAGACGGCCAAGGCCCGCTAGCCTGCGGCGCCGGCAGGCCCGACCCGACGGCTAATTCCCGCCGCGATCCCTCAAGGCCCCCTGAGCGCGGTGAGGGGGGCTGCGGGGGAAGTCTGGCAACGAGAAAGGTACCAGGTTTGTCTTGCGGGAACGCCCCGGAGGGTGCTTCGCACAGAACAAACCTGGTCCCCTCCGTTGCGCGCCCACGGACGACTCGCTTGCGTGGACACCTTGCGCCTGCTATAGTGAATTGTTTTGCCCCGGTTCGCAGCGCGAATCTATTGAGTTGCTGAGTTCGAGGCCGACCTCCGGCCGGGCCCCGGGCTTTCATTGCGTGGAGCGTTTTCGGTGCCAGAGTCAAGCCGGTATCGGTTGCAGCCTCACTGGTTGATCAAGAAGCTGCGGACGGTCTTCGACCTCGAGTCGAGCGGCCGTGTGATCGCCTACAGCGCGTTGGTTGGGGTGGTGGCGGGCTTGGGCGCCGCCGGTTTCTTCGTGGCGCTGGAGTGGCTCAAGGACATCGCTTTGGGGCAGGCGGTCGGCTACTACCCCCCGGCGGCCGGGACCGAGGCGGCCAGCCATGCGGCCCAGATGCCGTTGCGCCCCTGGTTGCTGTTGATTATCCCTACTCTGGGCGGGCTGGTCTGCGGGTGCATCGTCTACTTCTTCGCGCCGGAAGCGGAGGGGCACGGCACCGACGCGATGGTTCGGGCCTTCCACAGCCAGGGAGGCCGTATTCGCGGCCGCGTGCCGTTGGTGAAGTCGGTGGCCAGCATCCTGACGATCGGCACCGGCGGCTCGGCCGGACGGGAAGGCCCCATAGCTCAGATCGGCGCCGGGTTCGGCTCGTTCCTTGCCGACAAGCTGAAGATGAGCGAATGGGAGCGGCGGATGCTGATCCTGGCCGGGGCGGCGGGCGGCATCGGCGCCATCTTCCAGGCGCCGCTCGGCGGGGCCCTGTTCGCCGTCGAAGTCCTTTACGCCAGCACGGCCATCGAGTTCTCGGCGATCGTCCCCTGCGTAGTCTCGTCGGTGGTGGCCTACTCCGTGTTTGCCGGCATCTTCGGCCAGGGAGCCCACGCCTTCACCACGCCCGAGCACCTGAGCTTCGGCGGGGCTGCGGAGCTGCCTTTCTACTTGGCGTTCGCGGTGGTTTGCGCCGCCGTCGGATTCTTGTACGTGTGGATGTTTTACGGGGCGAGAGATCACCTTTTCCGCCGATTGCGGATTCCCAACCACGTGAAGCCCGCCCTGGGCGGACTGGCCCTGGGCGTGATGGCGATGTGGCTCCCCCAGGTGATGTCTGGCGGCTACGGCTACATCCAGAACGCGATCGACAGCCACGCCGGCTTGCCGCTGACGCTGATGGCCCTCCTGGTGGGGGCCAAGATCCTGGCTACGTCGCTCACCATCTCCTCGGGCGGAAGTGGAGGTGTGTTCGCACCATCGCTCTTCATCGGGGCCATGCTGGGCGGCGCGTTCGGCCAGCTCTGCCACGACCTGTTCCCGACCGTGGCCCCGGACCCAGCGGCCTTCGTGCTCGTGGGCATGGGGGGCTTCTTCGCCGGCGTGGCCAAAGTTCCCTTGACCGCGCTGATCATGGTCTCCGAAATGAGCGGCTCCTACGCCCTTCTGGTTCCGCTGATGCTCGTGAGCGTGATCAGCGTGGCCGTGCTCTCCTCGCGATGGTCGCTCTACGAGGAGCAGGTCTCGTCGTTGATCGACAGCCCGGCCCATCTGGGCGACTTCGTGGTCGACGTGCTCGAGGGGATGAAGGTCCGCCAGGTCTACAAGCCCTATCGCGGCCCGCACCTCGTGCGCGAGAACATGCCCCTGCCCCAAGTCCTCCAGTTGGTGGCCAACTCGTCGGACTCCTACTTCCCGGTCGTCGACGAGGAGGACGAGCTGGTGGGCATCTTCTCGCTGCACGACATCCGCTCGGCCCTGGTCAGCAAGGCGGCGGGCAACCTGATCCTGGCCTCGGACCTGGCCTCCTCGCCGGTGCCGACCGTTACCCCCGAAGACAACCTGCACACGGCGTTGCGGCTTCTTGCCCAGCGCCAGATCGAAGAAATCCCCGTGGTCAGCGAGGACAACCCCCGCGTGATAATCTGTATGCTCCACCGGGGCGAGGTGATTTCGGCCTACGACCGGCGGATGGCGGCCCTGCGCGGAGAGAGCAGCAGGCAGGAAGCGGGGACCGGGAGGTAGGGAGGACTGAGAAGTGCCGGCAACCGACGAGATTCAGGCCCGGCTCGAGCTGGCCGTCGAGATCGCCCGCGAGGCCGGAGAGATCACGCTCGCGCACTTCCGGCGCGACGACCTCGTGGTCGAGCGCAAAGGGGACGACTCGCCCGTCACCATTGCCGACCGCCGGGCGGAAGAGCACCTCCGGCAGCGGATCGCCGAGGGTTTTGCTGACGACGGCATCCTGGGCGAGGAGCTGCCCGAGCGTCCGGGCACGAGCGGCCACCGCTGGATCCTCGATCCGATCGACGGCACCAAGTCGTTCATCCACGGCGTACCGCTCTACAGCACGCTGGTGGCGGTCGAGCGGGACGGCGAGGCGCTGCTGGGCGTGATTCGTATCCCGGCCCTGGACGAGACCGTGTACGCCGCCGTGGGCCGGGGGGCCTGGTATCTCGCCGGCGACCGGCCGCCGGTGCCCGCGGTGGTCTCCGAGGCCGGCTCGTTGGCCGAGTCGCTATTTGTGACCAGCGAGGTGGCCAGCTTCGACGAGATCGGACGCCGCGAGGCCTACGACCGGCTGCAAGCCGCCGCGCGCCTAAGCCGCACCTGGGGCGACGCCTATGGCTACCTGATGGTGGCCACCGGCCGGGCCGAGGTGATGGTCGACCCGGTCGTCAGCGTCTGGGACGTCGCCGCCGTGCAGCCGGTCATCGAGGAAGCCGGCGGCCGCTTCACCGACTGGCGCGCCCGCCGCACAATCCACACCGGCCAAGCCGCGGCGAGCAACGGGTGGGTACATGCGGAGGTGCTGGGGATTCTCGGCGCCGCCCCGTAGCCGCAGGCGGCTCGCCTGCGGTCTTTGGACTGTGTGACAGGCGAGCCGCCTGTCACTACGTTTGGCGGACCTCTTCGAGCACCCCGCGCCACCGGTGGGGCAGGGCGGCGAAGGCGGCCTGGTACGTCGATTCCAGCGGTACCAGGACGTGGGCGCCCGGCTCGAGGAACAAAGGCATGTCCCTCAGCACGTCACCCACGGCGAACGGCTCGATGTAGGCCCGCAGTGCCAGCGCCCTCTCGTAGGCGACCAGGGTGAGGGGTTTGCCGGCGGGGGCGGCGTAGTCTTGGCCGCTGAGCTCTTCCCAGATCGCTCCGTGGATTCCCTGGGGATCGCGGGGCGTGGGAGGGTGCAGGTCGACGATGAGTAGGTGGATGCCCTGGTCGAGCAGTCCCTGGTCGAGCAGTTCGGCCGGCCGCTACTTCATCCCCGGCCACTCGAGCGTCTGCGACCAGAGGACGTCCCGGCCGCGGAGGAACCAGACCCGCAGCTTGCCGGCGGGGGCGAAGTGCTCTCGGGGCAGGTCGAGGTGCAGCAGGCCCCGGTTGATCGACCAGGCGGGGAGCAGGCAGTAGACGGCGGCGGCGCCGGGCGGGGATTCCTGCGGGGGGATTGAGCGGACGAGGTACACGGCCTGGCTGCCCAGCGAGCTGCGGCTGCCGACGATCTCGAACTCGGTCTCGTCCACGGTGAGCGGTCGCGTGGTATCTCCCGTGGCCGCGGCGTCCTGCACGTCGAAGACCTTCATGCGGACCTTGTCGCGGAAGTGCCGGGCCACGAAGCCCAGGGGCCTGATCTCCTCGGCGCCGGGGGCCCCGCCGCTGAGCAGGCGGATCTCGATCGACGCATCGTCGTGCCGGGCCCAGGGATAGTCGACCAGAAGCACCCGCCGCCCGCCGCGACCCACAAACAGCGATGCGAAAGACGCCTCTTTCTCGGCCGGTTTGCGGGCCGCCGGGGAGGAAACGGGCTCCAGGGGCGGAGCCGCCGCGTCGAAGTCGGGCGGCTGGGGCGACTCGGCCGCTTGGGCGGCCGTGGGCCCCGTTGCCAAGCCGACAAACACGAACATGATGGTCCCCGGCACGATCAGCCAACGTGGGAGGGTGGACATGGACGAATCCTCATCAAGGCGGGCTGAACAGAAAAGGGACCCGGTTTATTTTGTGCGAAGCGCTCTTCGGGCCGTTCCGGCAAAATAGACCGGGGCCCTTTTCTGTCTGCGGTAGGCAGGATACCGCCTGGCGCGACGGTAGCTCCATTCTATCTCGGGCGAGGGATTTTTTAAGGTCGATTTTGAGAAAAACCGCCAAGCCGAGGCTCCCCTTGCCTTGACCCGCCGGAAGGGTATATTGTGGGTTTCTCGGCTCCCGGAGTAGTCCGTCAGTAAGGGGCGTGGGCATGGCTCAAGTCTGCGAAGTCTGCGGGAAGAAGTCCGCTGTGGGCAATTCGGTCTCCCATCGGGGTAAGGCCAAATACCTCGGTGGTGTGGGCACCAAGGTCACCGGGATCACCCGGCGGAAGTTCAAGCCGAACTTGCAGCGGGTCCGGGTGACGACCAACAAGGGGGCGACCAAAACGATGCGGGTCTGCACCCAGTGCATCCGTAGCGGGGCGGTGACCAAGAAGGTCCACCAAAGCCCCTTCCGGCTGCCGAAGGCGGCCGAGGAGAAGGACAAGGACAAGAAGTAGGTTCCACAGTCCGCTGGAGGGGGTTGAAGGCCCCCGTCCTCCCGCATCGGGCCGTTCCACCGCCAGCGATTGCTACGCTTGACCCCGCGCCTATGGCCATTTCCCGCGAAGAGGTCGAGAAGGTCTCGCTCCTGGCTCGGCTCGTTCTTTCCGAGGCCGAGCTGGAGCGGATGACCGCGCAGCTCAGCCAGATTCTCGACTACATGGATTTGCTCGGCGAGGTGGACACGGAAGGGGTCGCGCCGATGGCCCACGCCCTGGACGTGGCCAACGTCTTTCGCCCCGACGAGGTCCGGCCCAGCCTTGCGCGCGAAGCGGCCCTGGCCAACGCCCCCAGCCGAGACGACGAGTGTTACCGGGTGCCGGCCGTGCTGGGCGAGGTGTGACGGCTGTCCCTGGGGTGCAGCGGTGTTTGTAGTGCCCCGATTCATCGGGGCTATATCGGCTGCGTGTTTGAAAGCCCGCATGAATGCGGTCACTACGAGCAGTTCCGCAACTCACCATGCCGCTTTTCGATCACACCGCCGCGAAGCTGCTCGCGATGCTCCGGTCCGGGGAAGTTACCTCGGTCGAGCTGACCGGGGCTTTTCTCGAGCAGATCGAGAAGCACAACGGGGCCGTGGGGGCGTTCTTGCTGGTCCAGCGCGACGCGGCCCTGGCCCGGGCCGAACAGGTCGACCGGCGCCGCGCCGCCGGCGAGCCGCTGGGGCGGCTGGCGGGACTGCCCGTGGCGGTGAAGGACTTGCTGTGCTGCGAGGGCGTGCCGACCACCTGTGCCTCCCGGATGCTCGAGCACTTCCGCCCGCCCTACGACGCCACGGCCGTGGCCCGGCTCAAGGAGGCCGACGCCGTGCTCGTCGGGCGCACGAACATGGACGAGTTCGCCATGGGCGGGTCGAACGAGAACTCGGCCTTCGGGCCGGTGCGCAACCCCTGGGACATGACCCGCATCCCCGGGGGGTCCAGCGGCGGGGCCGCCGCCTGCGTGGCCGCCCGCATGGTTCCCCTTTCGATCGGCACGGACACGGGTGGCTCGATCCGCTGCCCCGCTGCCCTTTGCGGCGTGACCGGCATGAAGCCGACCTATGGGCGCGTGAGCCGCTACGGCCTGGTCGCGTTCGCCAGCAGCCTGGACCAGATCGGCCCGATCGCGCGCACGGTCGAGGACGCGGCCCTGCTGCTCGAGGTGCTCGCCAGCTACGACCCGCGCGACTCGACCTCGATCGACCGGCCCGTGCCGCGATATACCGAAACGGTCGGGCAGCCGCTTGCGGGGCTTCGCATCGGGGTGGCCCGGGAACACTTCGGCGAGGGGCTCGACGCCGAGATCGAGGCGGCGGTGCGCGAGGCCGTGCGGGTCTACGAGTCGCTGGGGGCGACCGTCCGCGAGGTTTCGCTGCCGCACGCAAAGTACGCCGTGGCCACGTACTACGTGATCGCGCCCTGCGAGGCCTCGAGCAACCTGGCCCGCTACGACGGCGTCCACTACGGCCATCGGACCGACGAGAAGGCGATGCTGGCCGAGCTCGAAGCCCGGCGCAAGCAGATCGAGGACTCCGGCGACGAAGCGGCTCTGGTCGAGCTTGACGCCGCGCTGGTGCGAATGTACCGGCGCAGCCGTGCCGAAGCGTTCGGCGACGAGGTGAAGCGGCGTATCATGATCGGCACCTACGCGCTGAGCGCCGGCTACTACGACGCGTATTACCTCAAGGCCGCCAAAGTGCGGCGCCTGATCCGGCGGGACTTCGACGAGGCGTTCCGCGAGGTCGACCTGTTGGCCGGCCCGGTCACCCCCACGCCCGCCTACAAGCTGGGCGAAAAGACCGGCGACCCGCTCTCGATGTACCTCTTCGACCTCTACACGGCGAGCACGAACCTGGCGGGCATCCCGGCGATCTCCGTCCCCTGCGGCTTCAGCTCAACTGGCCTGCCGATCGGGCTGCACCTGCAAGCCCCGCCGTTTGAGGAAGAGCGGCTCTTGCGCGGGGCGGCGATGTACCAGGGGGCCACCGATTGGCATGAGCAGCGGCCGGTGCTGGCCGAGTCTTCTTAGGAGGTGTGTTATGGCTAAACGTCAACACAAGCGCAGGCGGCGGGGAACGGGCGACATCGTAATGGGTGTGGCTTGGTACCGTCCCGAGCAGTGGGCTCGTCTTCGCCAAGTCTCCAGCGACGTGGATGAACTCGAAGAAACCCACGAAGAGTGGCTCAGGACTGCGGAACGGACACTGGGTGAACTGACACGTCACGAAATGAAGATTCGCAAAGTGGACGTGGATGTCGAGGAGCTGGTTCTGTGGTGCGAGGGCGAAGGCCGGGCGGTCGACGCCTCCGCTCGCGCTGATTTCGTGACGGGAAAGTTGCAGTCCGAACCGTAGGCAAACGCTACTCCTTTGTTGCCAATGTCGCCGTGACTCAACCCTACACCATCATCATCGGCCTGGAAGTCCACGTGCAGCTTGCCACCCGCAGCAAGCTGTTCTGCGGCTGTTCTACGGAGTTCGGGGCCCCGCCGAACACGCAGACGTGCCCGGTGTGCATCGGCATGCCGGGCGTGCTGCCGGTGATGAACCGCGAGGCGTTTCGGCTGTCGCTGAAGACGGCCGTGGCCTTGAACTGCGAGATCCCTCGCTTCACGAAGTGGGACCGCAAGCAATACTACTACCCCGACCTGCCCAAGAACTACCAGATCAGCCAGTACGACCTGCCGCTGAGCCATGACGGCTGGCTGCCGATCAGCGACCCGAAGGGCCGGTTCGCACCCAAGCGAATCGGGATCATCCGCGCCCACCTCGAGGAGGACGCCGGCAAGAGTATGCACGACGAGGTGGCCGGCAAGGCCGACAGCCGTATCGACCTGAACCGCACGGGCACGCCGCTCTTGGAGATCGTCAGCGAGCCCGATATCCGCTCGCCGCTCGAAGCCAGGGCGTATCTCACCGAGCTGAAGCTGCTGCTTGGCTACCTGGGTGTTTCCGACTGCAACATGCAGGAGGGCTCGCTGCGGGTCGACGCTAACGTCAACCTGCACGTCGAAACCCCCGACGGCACGGCCGCCACCCCGATCGTCGAAGTGAAGAACATGAACAGCTTCCGGGCGGTCGAGCGGGCATTGGACTACGAGGCCCGGCGCCAGTACGACGAGTGGCAGGCCAAGCACGTCAAGCTCGGTGACCCCGGCGGACACAAGACTACGCGCGGCTGGGACGAAGACGCCCAGGTCACGCGCGAGCAGCGGACCAAGGAGGAATCAAGCGACTACCGCTATTTCCCCGACCCCGATCTGGTGCCGGTCACGGTGACCGAGGAGGAGATCGCCGCGGCCCGCGCTTCGCTCGAGGAGCTGCCGGCCGCATTGCGCACGCGCCTGGAGGGTTCCTACGGCATCACGCCCTACGACGCCGACGTGCTGGTGAGCCAGGGCCGGGCCCTGGTCGACTACTACGTCGAGCTGGCCGATGCCTGTGCCGACGGCAAGGCCGCGAGCAACTGGGTGCAGCAGGACGTGATGCGCTGGCTCAACGAGCAGCAGGCCACGATCGACCGGTATCCCGTGTCGGCGGCGGCCCTCGGCGAGCTGCTCGGGATGGTCTCGGCCGGCAAGGTGCAGACCAGCCGGGCCCGCGAGGTCCTGGCCGAGATGGTCACCAGCGGCCGCTCGGCCGACGAGGTGATGCAGGCCCTGGGCATCGAAGAGGTCGACGAGTCGGCCACCGAAGCGCTCTGCCGCGAGCTGCTCGCCGCAAACCCGAAGGTCGTCGCCCAGGTGAAAGATGGTAAACTGAAGGCGGTGGGGGCCCTGATCGGCCAGGCCAAGAAGCAGAACCCGAACGTCGACCCGGGGCGCGTGCGGGAGATTTGCCTGGAGTTGATTGAGAAGGTATGAGCATCATCACCCTGACCACCGACTTCGGCGCCGGCAGCCCGTACGTGGCGGCCATGAAGGGGGTGATCCTCTCGATCAACCCCGAGGCGCACGTCGTCGATCTCACGCACGAGATCGCCGCCCAGGACGTGCGCCAGGCGGCCGTGGTCCTGGAGAACACCGCCGAGTGGTTCCCCGACGGGACGATCCACGTGGCCGTGATCGACCCGGGCGTGGGCACCGACCGGGCGATCCTCTACGCCAAGATCGGCACGCAGCAGTACGTCGCCCCGGACAACGGCATTTTGAGCCGGCTCACGGCCCGGCGGGCACCCCTGAAGCTGATCCGCCTGACCGAGCGGGAGCACTGGCTGCCGGAGGTCTCCTCTACGTTCCACGGGCGCGACATCATGGCCCCGGTCGCCGCGCGACTGAGCCTGGGGCTGGAGCCCGAGCGGCTCGGCCCGCCCATGGATGGGCTCACGGCGCTCGATTGGCCGGGCGTGCGCCAGTCGCCGCTGCGTCTGGAAGGCGAGGTCCTGGAGGTCGACTCGTTCGGCAACCTGATCACCAACATCACGACCGACATGCTGGCCGGGCGCCCCACGGACGAGCGGGTGTGCATCATCTGCAATATCTACGAGACCTGGGGTATTTACCGAGCCTACGGCGATCAATTCGAGGGCTCTTTCGTCGCGGTGGTCGGCTCCACCGGCCGCATCGAGCTGGCCCTGGTCGGCGACAACGCGGCCGAGCGACTGGGCATCCAGCGGGGGGCGCCGGTGATTGTTACGTGGGAATGAGAAGATACCGGGTAATGGGCGAGAGGGGACCTTCTACTTCCCGGACGGATTAGAGGAGCAGAACCGTGCCCCTATGAAGCCTGGATTCACCAAACTGCCACATTAGGTATCGTGTCCCCCCCATATCCGTCAAGTGGGTCGCGGACGGGGGCGCGTAACAATGGACGGCTACTTCAGGGGAAGCGGTCTGTGGGCGGACAACAAGGGGCGTTACTACGCCCACGCCAACGATTATCCGCCCCCACCAACGATTATCCGCCCCCACGACCGTAGGGACTCCGAGATGGAGGGCCTACCTCAACCCCAACCGGATCGAGTCCGTTGGTATCAATACAGGCTTCGCACACTCCTCATTGCCTTTGTCGTGCTTAGCCTTCCGCTCGGACTATACTCCCGGTGGGCTCGGCGCTTCAATGAGACGGGAAGACTTAAGAAACAGATTCTCGCGACTGTCGAGTCGCTGGAAGCGAAGTGCCCCGACACGATGACGCAACTCCAATGGGAAATAGCGGTAGAGTACACTCTACATCTCGTGGGCAATAGCTTACGGCCCGTTGAGGACGACTTGGACGAACTTCGACGCTTTCGAACGGAGTTCCAGGCAAAGGCCGAAGGAAACGTCGATCTCAGTACCGTCCTATGGATATGGGAGGAATTTGCCCGGCTCACTCCCGCAGGTAAGCAGTACCAGCGTTTCCGACGACACATGCTAGAGGAAATCGAGCGCGTCGGGGCCGAATCAACTCGTATGCCGGTCAACCGGAGGTTACCCCGTGTCTTCGATGTGCTGGTCGACTGAGATGGTCCACCGGAAGTCATGCCGTAACATCGAGGGGTCCCAAATCCCCTCGTCAACGTCAACGTCAATGGTGTCAAGGGGTCAGATCGCCGTTAGTCGTTAGTGCCCAATCGGCGAAGCCACCCTAACGTCTAACGGCGCTCTGACCCCAGAAACCAGAAACATGTTCAACACGAGACCAGGGAGCACGACCATGGCCATTACGGGCAAGAAACGCAAGGAACGGGGTGCTTCGCGTCAGCGAAGCCTGACGCGGCGAGGGTTTCTCGGGTCGGCGGCGGCCGGCGGCGCGCTGCTGCTCACGCACGGCCAGGCTCGCGCCTACGCGGCCAACGAGCAGTTGCAGATCGCCGTGGTGGGCCCCGGGGGGCGGGGGGCGGGCTTCGTCGCCGAGGAGGGTTGGTCTTCGGTGCGGCAGCAGATCGGCGGGCGGATCGCCGCCCTGTGCGACGTCAACCAGAAGAAGGCGGCCGAAGCGTACGCCCGCTACCCCGACGTGCCCAAGTTCGAAGACTACCGCGAGATGATCGACAAAATGGCCGGGAAGCTCGACGGCGTGATCGTCAGCACGCCCGACCATTCGCACGCCCCGGCATCTGCCTGCGCCTTGCGGGCCGGGCTGCACGTGTTCTGCGAGAAGGGGCTTACGCGCCGCCTCGACGAAGCCCGCACCCTGGCGGACCTGGCCCTTAAGCAGAAGCGTTCCACGCAGATGGGCAATCAGGGCGGCTACAACACCCGCGTCGTCGAGCACGTGTGGGCGGGCACGCTGGGCGACATCGAGGAGATCCACATGTGGGGCGGCGGGGGCTCGAACTCCAAGCCGCCTGCGGAAGAGCAGGACGTGCCCGACTACGTTAACTGGGACCTCTGGCTGGGGCCCGCCGCTTTTCGGCCGTACCACGAGGATTGGATGCACTGGGCCAAGTGGCGGGACTTCGGCTCGGGTCACCCGGGCATGTGGGGCTCGCACCTTTGGGCAACGCCCTTCAAAGCCATGAAGCTCGACACCCTCTGGCCGATCAACGAGCAGGCGCCGGCCGCCGGCCCGAAAACCATCAAGGTCACCGCCGAGTGCTCCGAAGTGCCCGAAGCCACCTTCCCTCGCTGGCGCATCGTCCGCTGGGAGATCCCGGAGCGGATGGACATGAAGCCGATCCGTCTGACGTGGTACGCCGGCGGGCAAGAGGCCGCCGAGCGCCGGCAGGCCGTCTTCGCCGAGCTGTTCAAGAAGCACCCGGAGTGGGGCAGCGCGGAGGACAAACGCTGGTCGAGCTGGGTGGGCAACCTCTGGGTGGGCACCGAGGGGGTGATGTACACGTTCGGGCACGGCTGCCACACCGTCAACATGCTCCCGGAAGCGAAGTTCAAGGACGTGGGCGATCCGCCGGAGTCGCTGCCGCGCCCGCTGCCCGGCAAGTTCTTGAAGGGCTGGCGCGACGGAATGGGGGAAGGACCCCCGGCAATGGGCAGCTTCAACACGTTCAGTGGCCCGTTCGTGCAGTGGTACCTGCTGGCCAACGTCGCGGCCCTGTTCCCGGGCGAGACGCTCCAGTTCGATCCGGTAGCCTGCCGGATCACCAACCACCCCCAGGCCGACGCGGAACTCCAGCCCCACTACCGCGAGGGCTGGACGCTCTGAAGGCATCGACACTGGCTGCGTGCAAGTCCGGGCCCCGGCAGGCGCATGGCCGAGATGCGACGTGTCGGAAACCGGTCCCCGCATGGGACGCCGGCCGGAAAGTGTTTGTAGTGACCCGATTCATCGGGTCTTGCTCCGGAAAGGCGTCTTTTGGCTGGCCCGGGACCGCATGAATGCGGTCACTACGGACTTTTCGGACAGTCTTTGAGACGCCGGCCCGGCTGTCGTTGCTCGTGCCCCCCGCCCCCCCGGACGGGGGCCCGCGAAGCGGGGGAGCCGGCCCCGGGAACTTCGTTGCCCCCCACGGCGTCCCAATGGGTGGCAAGATTCCGTACCCTCGAAAAGTGGAGGAGGAGCGATGATCCCGATCGGACGCAAGCACTCGGCGGTGGCAGCGGTTCTGGTGGGTCTGGTGGCGGGTGCGGCTGTGTGGCCCGCCGCGGCGGAGGAGGAACGCGCGGTGGCGGAGAAGCCGGCCGCCGCGGGCCCGACCGTCCAGCTTGCCTTGCTGTTGGACACCAGCAATAGCATGGACGGCCTGATCAACCAGGCCAAGACGCAGCTCTGGCAGATCGTCGGCGAGTTCGCCGAGACCAAGCTGGCCGGCAAGACGCCCCGGCTCCAAGTCGCCCTGTACGAGTACGGCAACGACAAGCTGCCGGCCGCGGAAGGCTTCGTGCGAATGGTCGTCCCCTTGACCGACGATCTGGACCGCATCTCCGAAGCCCTGTTCGCCCTGACGACCGACGGCGGCCAGGAGTACTGCGGCAAGGTGATCCAAGCGGCCACGCGCCAGTTGACTTGGAGCACCGAGAAGCGAGACCTCCGCTGCATCTTCATCGCCGGCAACGAGGCGTTCACCCAGGGCGACGTCGACTACCGCGAATCCTGCCGGGCCGCGGCCAACAAGGGGATCACCGTCAGCACCATCTTCTGCGGCGACCGCGCTGAGGGCATTAACACCAAGTGGGAAGACGGGGCCAAGCTGGCCGACGGCTCGTACCTGTGCATTAACCAGGACCACCGCACGGCGGCCATCAATGCCCCCCAGGACAAGGAGCTGGCCCGGCTCAGCAGCGAGCTGAACCGGACGTACCTGCCCTACGGCGATGCGGAGTCGCGCAAGCAGTTCGCCGACCGGCAGCAAGCCCAGGACGCCAACGCGGCGCGTTCGGCCGTCAGCGCGGCGGCGGCCCGGGCGGGGTTCAAGGCCTCGGGGCTCTACCGCAACTCGGGCTGGGACCTGGTCGACGCGGTGGCCGACGGCACGGTGAAGCTGGAATCGCTCGCGAAGGAGCAGCTTCCCGAGGTCATGCAGCCGATGAGCCCCGCCGAGCGCCGGGCCCACATCGAAAAGCTCGCCCAAGAGCGGAAGCAGCTTCAGGCCCGAATCCAAGACCTGGCCGCGGCGCGCGACGCCTACGTGGTCAAGGAGCACGCCCGGCTGGCCGCCGAAGCGCCCGCCGCGGCCGAAGCGGCCGCCGCCCCGCTCGCCGAGGCCGTCCAGGGAGCCATCCAGAGCCAGATGGGCGAGAAGTAGTGTGTTCCGTTGAAGCGGTCATGCCTGAGACGCGTACGAGGGTCTCGTGACGGGCAAAGCCACAAACCGCTCCGGCCACGTGCAAGAGCGGCCGGCGACCCACTCTGCGCACCATGACGGATCACGCGCGCACAATCCGGGCCGCCGGTCGCTCGGCGCGACACTGCTGCTGGCGCTTCTCGCCGGGGTTCCCGCCCGGGCCGACGACGACCTGATCGAGCTGCACGTGGGCAATTCCCTCTACCGCATCCACGAGGACGAGTACGAGATCGCCAAGAGTCTGATGGCGCTCGGCGTGGGAATGAATTTCACCGACGGCCGGGTAAACCAGATGTTCCTCCCCACGCAGCGGCCCTTGACCCCCCAGCAGCTCCAGCCGATCCGAAAGCTCTCCGGGGTGACCGCCCTCTCGCTGCCGTGGTGGGCCACCGACGAGACGCTCGCCGTCTTCACGCGCCAAGGGGAGTTCACGCGCCTGAAAAGCCTGGGCCTCGACCACGCCAAGATAACCGACGCCGGGCTTCGCAACCTCGACAACCTCCCGGCCCTGGAGTGCATGAACCTCAGCACACGCGATATCACCGACGAAGGCGTTGTTCACGTCGGCAAGGTCGAGAGCCTGCTGCTGCTGCGTCTGAACGGAACGGCCGTCACCGACGAAGGGCTAAAACACCTGGCCGGACTCAAGAAGCTCCATCATCTCGAGCTGAACGACACGAAGATCACCGACGCCGGACTCGCGAATCTCGCGGGCAATACGGCGCTGCAAACGCTCTATCTGAAAGGCACCTCGATCGACGGGCGCGGGCTGCGCCACCTCGCCGGGCTGGCGCGCCTCTCCAACCTGAACCTCGACGACACGCGCCTCGACGACCGCGGCATCGCGAACCTGGCCGAGTTCCCCAACCTCCGCCGGATCGAGGTCCTCTACTTGGCCAACACCAAGATCACTGACGCCGGCCTGGCCTCGCTTCGCTCGCTCACCAACCTGAGGGTGCTGAACCTCTGTGGAACCGAGATGACCGACGCCGGCCTGCACCACTTGACCAACCACCCGAGGATCTACAACCTCGGTCTCGGTCCCCGCGTGACGGCCGAGGGCTACAAGTGGCTCGAAGCGAACGCGACATTCGCCTACCCGTTTCGCCAGGCTGTATACACCAAGCCGGCGCGCGGGCCGCGAAAACCCCAAACGCCGCCCGCCGCGCCACCCGTGCGCGAGGGCGTCCTCGGGCTGATCGACGCGCTGGACAAGTCGGACTTCGAGCCGGCAACCAAGGCGGCCGTCGAAAAGCTCGTGGCCATGAAGACCGAAGCCGCAGGGCCGATTCTGCAGTCGATCGTCGAGCGCAAGGATCACAGCCGCTTCCATTATCCGCTCAATGCCGGGAGCGTGCTGGCGCGCATCGGCCCCGACGCCGTGCCGATCATGATCGACTACTACGCTCGCCACCACGAGATCGAGCTGATGCGCAGGACGGTCCACGACGCCGCTACCCGGGCCGAGTACGACCTGCTCCCCTTTGCCGGCGACCTGCTGGAGTCGTCCAATCCCGGGCTGCGCTACCTGGGCGTCGACCTGCTCGAAGTCCACCTGAAGGACAAGAAGCCGCTCACGCAGGCGTTCGCCGAGAAGCTGATCGAGCGCCTGAGAGACCCGGACGCCGAGGTCCGCACGCTCGCCGCGCGCGCGGCCGGCTACGTCACGGTCGCCGAGGCGGACGTCGCCCGCGGCCTGGTCGGGTCGCTGCTTGGGGAAAAGGAGGGCGAGCCGGCCCGGATGGCCGCCATTTCGCTGGTGAAGATCGCCAAGCGCCACGCGAAAGGGACCCCCGTGCTGCGAATCGTCGTCGACGGGCTGGCCCGCGCGGCGGCCGATCATCCGGAGTACCGCGTGCGGGTCGACGCCATCGAGCGGCTCGGCACGCTAGGCATCAAGGCCGAGCCCGCGGCCCCGGTGCTCCAAACCCTTTCCGACACCGACAACGTCTGGCTGAGCAAGGCGGCCGCCAAGGCGCTCGGCGACATGGGCGTTTCCATCCAGAGGGCCCTGCGCGCGGCCAACGTCGATCCGGCGCTCGAAGACGCGCTGCTGCGCATGGCCAGCTCCGATTCGGCCGAGTTCTCCGCGGCGTTTCGCGAGCTCGAGGCCAAAGGGCCCACCGCCATCGACGCCATGCTCATCGCCGCCCGGGCCGACGAAACCGGGCAGCTCCCCTCGCGATTGGCCAACGTCATGGCGTCGTGGGACACCGGCGTCGTTTGGCCGAAGCTGAGCCCCTTCGTCGCCGACAAGAGCCCGCCAGTCCGCCGGATGATCGCCTTCGCGTGGAGACACGTGGGCTTCGGCGGCCCGCCCGAGGCGCCGGGCGACTACCTGCGCGACGAGGACCTCGGCGTGCGCCACGCGACGGTCCATTCCCTGATCTACCAAGCCGGCCGCTCTTCGGACAAAGCCCGCGCCCGCATCGGGCGTTTCCTGGCCCAGGCGCTTGAGAACGAAGGGTGGGGCTACCACCTGTGGCGAAGCGCCGCCCACGCCCTGGCCGAGTGCCATCCCGACTACCCCGACGCCGTGCCGGTGCTCACCCGCCTGCTGCGCGACGCGCGATTGCCCTCCTCGCGCGGCAGCGCGGCCGACGCGCTGGAGCGCATCGCCCGCCCTTTGAATGGAAAGGTCCAAACGTTCGACACCATCGTGACCGCCCTGATCGAAGCCCGCGAGAAGGAAACCGACGAGGACATCCAGTCTGACATCGTCTCCGCCCTGGCCACCGTCGCCGACAAGGACCCCAAGGCCCTCGCCGCCCTGCACCTCGCCCAGAAGAGCCGTTTCCCCAGCGTCTCGCGCGCCGCCACCCGAGCGATCGACCGCATCGAGAACCCCCGCAGCCGCGAGTATCCCGAGCCCGAGCCGGAAGAAGAGCCGCCCGAGTAATCTCCCGAGCGGCCCGAGCACTCTCGGCTGTGACGCCGAGCGAGCGGGGCGCACGTCCGGGGCGGTTGGGTGGCGCGTGACGGGGCGAAGCGGGCACCCAGCACACGCCTTCGGCTTGCGGTTAAACGGACCTCAGCCGTCGGCCGTGCGCCGCAGCTCGTCGGCGAGCGTGGCGAGCAGAGGGGACGGGGCGGCCAGCAGGTCGGTCGGGGGGCCGGGGTTCAGTTCCAGGCGGAAGGGGCCGGTGGTGCAAGCGTACCAGGCGTGCAGATCCTCGTGATTCAGCGGCTCGTCGGCCCGGGCGGCAAACGTGGTGATCGGGCAGTCGAGCGCCGGCCGGGGCGTTTGGCCCTGGGGCCGGCCGGGCGCTTGACCCTCGGGCGGGCCGGGCGTTTGGCGCTCGGGCGGAGTTGGCGGCGGGGTGGCGGCGACGAAGAGCCTGGCCGGGCTGAGGCCGAACCGCTCTTGCGCGAACCGGGCCACGTCGAGCGCGAGCAGGCCGCCGCCCTGGTGGCCGAAGAATGCAAACGGGCGGTCGAGCCAGTCGAGAAGCTGCTCGGCGAGCGTCTCGACCAGCAACGGCCGCTGCCGGATCGGCGGCTCGTCTGCCCGGGCGCCTGAGCCGGGTAGCTGCACGGCGAAGACCTCCACGTCGGGTCCCAGAACGTCGGACCAGCCCGAGTAGACCGCCGCGTCGCCGCCGGGGGCGTGGAAACAGAAGAGCCGCACCCGGGCGCGGGGCCGGGCACGTCGCTCGGGAAACCAGGGACTTTCGATGGTTGTCGGGACCGCTTCGCCGGCGGGCGCGGCCGAGGCGGGCGTCGCGGGAGCGGTTGTAGGCGGCTGGGCCGCCGCCGCGGGACCGGGCGCCGCGTCCGGCTCGCGAACGATCCGCTCGGCCAGTTGGTCGATGGCCGGGTTCTCCAGCAGGGCCTGCATCGGCAGGTTCCGGCGCAGCCCGTGGTTGACCCGATACAGAAACTCGACCGACATCAGCGAGTCCATGCCCAACTCGAACAGGCTGCGGTGCCGCGGCGGGGGCTCGTTGGGGTCGAGCTTCATTATCCTGGCCGCCTCCTCTTGGAGGAATCCGGCGATCCGCTCGCGCTGCTCGGCCGGCGCCAGGCCCGGTAGCCCGTCGGCCACGTTCCGCGGGGCCCGGGCGTCGGCCGGCGGTTGGCCGGGCCGCTGCTGCGGCGCCGGCACCAGCGCGGCCAACTCGACGCGCTGCGCTTGAAGCCCTTCGAGCCGGGCGACCGGCTTGCCCTCGGGCGTGAGCACGTCGACGTCGAGCGTGTAGCGGCCCGGCTCCGCCGAAGAGGGACGCTCGCGCGACCGGGCATGGCTCCAGAGCACCCCAGCCGCCTCGCCGAACCGCTCGACGCGCTTGACCCCCACGGGCACGAAGGCCGAGGGCGGGCCTTGCTCGCCGGGGTCGTCTTGCACGCGGGGATCGACCAGCTCGACCGTCGCGTGCAGGCAGGCATCCAAGAGCGGCGGGAAGAGCACGTAGCGCCCTGCCTGCGCGGCGGCCGCTGCCGGAAGCTCGACCTCCCCGAGCACCTCGCGCTGGCCACGCCAAAGCCGGCGCAGCCCTCGGAATGACGGGCCGTAGTCCAGCCCGAACCGCTGCATCCGCTCGTAGAAGCCCGAGAGGGGCACTTCCTCCGGGCAGCGGCGCCGAAGTTCGCCGGGGTCGGCGGGCGCGGGCGTCTGCGGGGCGGCCAGCGGCGTCAGCCGGGCGGTGGCGTGCCGGGTCCATTGCGGCGGGCCGTCTTCGTCGGGCGACAGGTCGGGGCGGCTGTACAACTCGAAGCGACGGCCCGTGCCGTCCGGTCTGAGCACTACTTGCACCACGCGCGAGCCGCCCTCGGGAAGCTGCAATGCCTGCTCTAAGACGAGGCCCTCGACAAACATCTCCCACCCCGGCTCGACAGCGCGGGCGGCGCCCAGCGCGATTTCCAGGTAAACCGAAGCCGGCAGCACCACCGCGCCGGCGATCCGATGGTCCCGGAGATACGCGGGCCGGCTTGGGGCGATTACGTTCTCGAACTGCACCAGCTCGGCGGCCGCGGCCGAGTAGATGCGATGGCCCAGCAGTGGGTGCATCGACGTGTGTCCAAGCCGGGCGGCGGGCGACGGTGCCGGTCCGGTGCCGGCCGGCTCGATCCAGTAGCGGCGGCGCTGGAAGGGGTACGCGGGCAGCGAGACCTTGCGGCCGGCGAAGTGGCGGGCAAGGCCGTCCCAGTCGATGTCGTGGCCCGCCACGTACTCGGCTGCCAAGGTGGTGAGGGTGGTGGGCCAGTCGGCGTCGGAGGGGAAGGGGACAGTCCCATTTTCGCTGCGCGAAAATTGGGACAGTCCCCCGCTGCGCGAAAATTGGGACAGTCCCCCGGTCAGCGTGTCGGCGAAGAGCCCTTCGGCCGGTTTGCCCGCGAAGAAGGCTTCGAGTCGCTCTCGGGCCTGCGTTGCGGTCTCGGCCACGACGGCCAGGCGGTACTCGTAGTGGGAACGGCCCGTGGCGGCCGTGTAGCAGACGTCGGCGAGCGAGACCCCATCGGGCCCCGCCGCCGCGATCTCGCCGAAGCGTGCCGCGTACCGTGCGGCCAACTCGCGCAGGGCCTCGGGGTGCTTCGCCGAAAGGGGCAGCAGGTAGCAGGGTGGCTCGGGCTCGGAAAAGGGGACAGGCACCTTTTGCCGGAACGACCCTCCGGGTGCTTCGCACAAAAGGTGCCTGTCCCCTTTTCCGCTCGGCGGCTCTTCGATCACCACGTGGGCGTTGATGCCGCTGAAGCCGAACGAGCTGACGCCCGCTAGGCGCGGCCGCTCGGCGCGGGGCCAGGGCGTGGGGCGCGTGGGGACCTCGACGGGCAGCTCGCTCCAGGGGATTCGCGGGCTGGGGGTGTGGAAGTGCAGGTTCGGCGGGATCTGTTGGTGGTTTAGTGCCAGCACGACCTTCATCACACCGGCGATGCCCGCCGCCCCTTCGAGGTGGCCGACGTTGGTCTTGACCGAGCCGACCCAAAGCGGCTCGCCGCGCCCGCCGAAGACCGCGCCCAGTGCCCCCATCTCGATCGGGTCGCCCAGGGCCGTGCCCGTGCCGTGGGCCTCGATGTAGCTGACCTGCTCGGGCCGGACGTCGCCCAGCGCCAGGGCGCGGCGGATCACGTCCTGCTGCGACGGGCCGTTGGGCACGGTCAGCCCGCCGCTGGGCCCGTCCTGGTTGACGGCCGAGCCGCGGACCACGGCCAGCACTCGGTCGCCGGCCGCCAGGGCGTCGGAGAGCCGCTTGAGCACCACAACCCCCGCGCCCTCGCCGCGCACGTAGCCGTTGGCCGCGGCGTCGAAGGTCTTACAGCGCCCGTCGGGAGCGAGCATCCGGGCCTTGGAGAAGGTGATGCTCAGCTCGGGCGAGAGCATGACGTTCACGCCGCCGGCGACGGCCATGTCGCACTCGCCGGCGCGCAGGCTTTGGCAGGCCAGGTGCAAAGCCACCAGCGACGAGGAGCAGGCCGTGTCGATCGCCACGCACGGGCCGCGCAGCCCGAACACGTAGGAGAGGCGCCCGGCCGCCGCGTTGGGCGAAGTGCCCGTGCCCAGGTAGGCGTCGATCCTCTCCCGGGCGTGCGTAGTGACCATGCAGTAGTAGTCGCCGTTGGCCAGGCCCATGAACACGCCGGTTTGGCTGTCCACGAGCCGGTCCGGGGCCAGGCAGGCGTTCTCCAGGGCCTCGTGGGTGATTTCCAGGAGGATTCGCTGCTGGGGGTCGAGGCTCTCGGCCTCGCGCGGCGAGATGCCGAAGAACGCGGCGTCGAAGCGGTCCACCTCGCCGAGGAACCCGCCAAACCGCGACGCGACCTTGCCCGGGGCGTCGGGATCGGGGTCGTAGAAGGCGTCGACGTCCCATCGCTCGGGCGGGACCTCGGTGATCGCGTCACGCCCGGCGGCGAGCAGGTCCCAGTACTGCTCCGGGTCGTTCGCCCCGCCGGGGAACCGGCAGCCCATGCCCAGGATCGCGATCGGCTCGCGCGGGCGGCGATCGGCGGCGTCGAGCTTGGCTTGGAGCTTCTCCAGCGCGAGGTACGCCCGCTTGAGCGGTGAGAGGCCTTCGGCGTTCTGGGGCGTTGTGCTCATCACAGAAGGTCTTTGAACTTGTCCGCCAACAACGACTCGACCTCCTCGTCCGACATGGCGGCCACTCGCCGGGCCTCGTCGTCGGGCAGCTCGGGCTCCTTTTTGGACGGCGTTGGCTCCGGCGGCCGTATGTCGGCCGCCAGGTCGAGCTGCTCGGTGAGGTACTCGGCCAGGGCCGCTACGCTGGGGTAGTCGAAGGCCAGGGTGAGCGGCAGCGAGCAGTTGAGGTTGCGCTCTAGCCGGTGTCGCAGCTCGACCGAGGTGAGCGAATCCATGCCCAGGTCGAAGAGCTTGTCGCGCGGCCCCACGCGCTCGGGCGAGCTCCATCCGAGCACGCCGGCCACCTCGCGGCGGAGATGGGCAATCAACAGATCGGCCCGCTCGACGGGCGGGGCGTCGCGAAGCCGGTCGAGCACGGCCGGGGCCGCTTCACGCGACGGTTGCGGCTTCTCGGCCAGCTCGGCCCAGAACGGGGCGGGCGGAAACGTGGCCGCCAGGCGCCGCCAATCGACGCGCATTGCTGCCACGTGCGGCGGGGCCCCTTCGAGCAAACGACCCAGCACGGCAAGCCCCTCCTCACGCCCGATCGGGTGCAGGCCGATCTCGGTCATGCGTGCCCGTGCCCGGGCGTCCATGGCGGCGGTCATGCCCAGCTCGGCCCAGGGCCCCCAGGCGATGCTCACGGCCGGCAGGCCCGCCGCGCGCCGGGCATGGGCCAGGGCGTCGAGGAAGGCGTTCGCGGCCGCGTAGTTGCCCTGCCCGTGCGACCCGACCAGCCCCACGCCGGACGAGAAGAGCACGAAGAAGTCGAGCGGCAGGTCGCGAGTCAGGCGGTGCAGGTTCCAGGCCCCGGCCACCTTGGGTGCCATCACGCACTCGAACCGCGGCCAGTCCTGGAATCGCAGGAGCCCGTCGTCGAGCACGCCCGCGGCGTGGATCACGCCGCGGAGCGGGGCGGGCGCGGTGCGCAGGGTCTCGATCAACCGCTCGACCGCTTCGCTGCGAGAGACGTCGGCCGGCATGACCCGGACCTCGGCCCGGGTCTCGCGGAGCCGGCGAATCGCGTCGGATTGTTCGGGCGTGGTCGCGGCGCGGCGACTGGTGAGCACAAGCTGGCGGGCCCCGCGCTCGACGAGCCATCGGGCCACGTGGAGGCCCAGTCCCCCCAGTCCGCCGGTGATCAGGTAGGTCGCCTCGCCGCGGATTCCGGTCCGATGGGGACAAGACGCCCGGGCCGTCTCGGGCGCGATCGCCACGACTACCTTGCCCACGCGCTCGGCCCGGCCCACGTGGCGCATTGCCTCGCCCGTCTGCTCGACCGGAAACACGCGATGCGGCAGCGGCTTCAGCTCGCCCGACTCCAGCCGCGGCGCCAGCTCGTCCAAGAGCGAGCGGAACAGCCCGGGCCGGCGGGTTTCTTCGTCGTCGAGGTCGAAGGCGAAGTAACGCACGTCGGGGCGTTCGGCCGCCACCCGGTTCTGGTCCCATAAGCCGAGCTGGCCGATTTCGACGAACCGGCCGCCCTCAGCGGTCGCCGCCAGGCTGGCCGGGATGACGTCGCCGCTTAGGCCGTCGAGCACCACGTCGACGCCGCGCCCGCCGGTCGTGCGGAGCAGTTCGTCGCGGAAGTCGAGCGTACGGGAGTTCATCACGTGGCGGATGCCCTGGGAGCGGAGGTGCGCCCACTTGCTCGGGCTGGCCGTGGCGTAGATCTCGGCGCCCGCGGCTTGAGCAATCTGCACGGCCGCCTGGCCGACGCCCCCGGCCGCCGCGTGGATCAAGACCCGCTCGCCGGCCCCGAGCTTCGCCAGACGATCGAGTCCGTAGGCCGCGGTGACAAAGGCCATGAGCATCGTGGCCGCCTCGGCCATGCTGAGCGCGTCGGGTTTGCGCACCGCCCAATCGGCCGAGACCGTCACGTGGCTGGCGAGGCTCCCGTAGGCGATGGCCATGACCTCGTCGCCCGCGTCGAGGTGCTCGACCCCCTCGCCCACGGCCGTGACCGTGCCCGCGCATTCGAACCCCAGCGGGGCCTCGAGCGGCGAGGTGATTCCCAGGCGGCGGCCCGCTTTCTCTTCGTAGCCCTCGAGCATCCCCAAGGCGCGAAGCAAATCGCGGAAGTTCAGCCCGGCGGCGGCCACCTCGATCTCGATTTCGCCGGGGTCCGGAGGGCGACGCTCAAGCGGCACGGCCGCCAGCTTGTCGGGCGCTCCCAGTCCGGTAAGTCGTAGTGCGAACGTGCCATCGGGCAGCGACAGGGCCGCCGAATCGAGGTCTTCGAGCCGGACGAGCCGCGCCGCTTGACGCTTCCCCCCGCGGTAGGCGAGCTGGTCTTCGTTGTCGGGACTGGTCAGCTCGCCCAGCAGGGCGTCGGCTTGGGCGGCCGGCTCGGCGTCCGGGTCGAGGTCGATGCGGATGCAGTGCAACTCCGGGTGCTCCAGGGCGATCACTCGTCCAAGCCCCCACAGCGGTGCCTGGGCCAAGAGCGCGCCCTCAGGCGGCGCCTCATCGACGGGTTGGGCCCCACGAGTCACCAGCCAAAGGCGAGGGGGAGGCTGGCGCCCGGCCATCGCCTGCACCAGGCCAAGCGTGGTGGCGCAGCCCGCTCGATGCGATTGCGAGAAGGCATCGGGTTCGTCGCCCGGCGAGTCCAACGCCCAAAGATGCACGACTCCCTGCGGCGACGAACCGGGTGCGCCGTTGGCGTCATCAGCGTCGAAGGCGTCGGCGAGCAGCCGCTCGTAGTCCTCGCGCGAGTCGCGCCGGATGCGGAAGCGTTGCGGGCCGTTGACACGCGCCGCCAGCACTTCATAGCGCTCGCCCGGCGTGGCCAGCACGGGGCGATGCCCCTCGCGCGAAAGCCGCTCGGCAAGCCGCTCGGCAACGCCCCCGCCATCGGCCAGCAGGAGCCAGGTGCCCGGCTCGGCGGGCGCGGCCGGGGCGGGGCGCGGGGCCTCGCGCCAGGTGACTTCGTAGAGCCAGTGGAGCGCGTCCCGTCTGGCTTCGGGCAGGAAGGCCGTGCGCGCGACCCGCTGCATCGAGACGCCCTCAAGCACCGCCGCCGGCTCGCCGTCGGGCCGGAAGAGATGAAGATCGGCCGTGAAGCTCACCGCGTCGCGAAAGTCGCCCTCGGCGTGAATCTTGGCGTAGCTCCACACGGCCGGCCCGGCCGGGCGAAAGAGCCAAAGCCGCTTCAGTCCCACGGGAAGAAACGGCGGCTGGTCGCCCTGCGGCCCCTCCTCGTCCTCGATCGCTCCGCCCATCACGTGCAGGCAGGTGTCCAAGAGCGCCGGGTGCAAGAGGTACTGCTCGGCCTCATCGCGGTTGGCCTCGGGCAGCTCAACCCGGCCCAGGGCCTCGCGCCCGTCCCGCCAGAGCTTCTTGAGACCCCGGAAGCTCGGGCCGTAGTGCAGGGCCTCGCGGTGGAGCCGACCGTAGAGGTCCTCGACCGAGACTTCTCGGCGGAAGCGGGGCCGAAGCTCGTCGAACGCAACCGTGGGCGGCCGCGTCTTCTCGGAGGGGGCGGCCACGAAACCCTTGGCGTGCAGGGTCCACTGGGGTCTCTCAGCATCGTCGTCGGGGCCGTGGAAGGGGACAGTCCCATTTTCGCTACGCGAAGATTCGGAGGGTCCCTCAACCGGATGGAAGGGGACAGTCCCATTTTCGCTGCGCGAAAATCGGGACAGTCCCCGGAATGGGCGGCTGAACAGCTCGCAACGGTGGCCCGCCGGCCCGGGAGCGAGCGCCACCTGCACGACGCGCACCTCATCGTCGGGCAACCGGATCGCCCGCTCGAACACGATGTTCTCGACCACCACGGGGCCCTCGGGTTGCAGGTGCCGGCCCGCGGCGGCCGCCATCTCCAAGAAGCCCGTGCCCGGAAAAACCGGCGTGTCCCAGATGCGGTGGTCGGTGAGGTACGCGGGGCGTCGGGCGCTCATTCGCGACTCGAACTGCACCAGGTCGCTCGCGGCCGCCGAGTGAACGCGTCGTCCCAGCAACGGGTGGACCTCCGGTCCGGGCGCTTCGGGCGCGGCGTCGGCCGCCGGCGGGTTCGGCTCGAGCCAGTAGCGCTCGCGCTGGAACGGGTACGTGGGCAGGCGGACCGTGCGCCCGGCGAAGCCGCGGCCAAACGCCGCCCAGTCAACCGGGCAGCCGGCCGTGTAGAGCCCGGACAGCGCAGCGAGCATCGACCGCCAGTCGGACTTCCGGCGGTGGAGACTGGCCAGCAGGCGAGGCGATGTCTCGCGGCCCGATGCTTCCAGGCATGAGCGGGCCAGGCCCAGGAGCGTCGCCTGCGGGCCGATCTCCAAGAGCACGTCGACCCCTTCGGCCGCCAGCGAAGCGACCCCGTCGGCAAAGCGGACCGGCCGGCGCACGTGCTGTACCCAGTAGTCGGGGTCGGCGATCTCGCGGTCGGCGAGCCGGCCGGTGAGGTTCGAGACCAGCTTGCGCTGCGGCGGGTGATACGCAATCGACTCCGCCACGCGGCGGAACGGCTCGAGCATCGGCTCCATTAGCGGGGAGTGGAAGGCGTGGGAGACGCGGAGTCGCCGCGTGGTGACGCCGCCCTCTTCGAGCTTCGCCGCGACGCCGTCGACCGCCTCGGCCAGGCCGGAGATCACGACTTGACGCGGCCCGTTGACCGCCGCGATCGAAACCTCGGCCCCGCGGCCCTCGATGGCTTCAGCAACGCAGTCCTCGTCGGCAAACACGGCCACCATGCGCCCGTTCGGCGGCAGCTCTTGCATGAGCCGGGCCCGGGCGGCGATCAGTCGCAGGCCGTCCTCTAGGCTGAACACGCCGGCCAGGCACGCCGCCACATACTCGCCCACGCTGTGCCCGATCATCACGTCGGGCAAAATCCCCCACGACTCCCAGAGCTGTGCCAGGGCGTACTCCAGTGCGAACAGGGCGGGCTGGGTGTACTCGGTTTCGTCGAGCGGCGAAGCGGCTTCCTCCTCCGCATAGACCACCTCCGCCAAGGGGCGCTCGAGGTGATCGCGCAGGACTGCCACGCACTGGTCGAACGCCTCGCGAAAAACCGGCTCGGTCCCGTGCAGCTCGCGGCCCATGTCCACGTACTGGGCGCCCTGGCCGCTGAACAGGAACGCCACCGCCGCGGCGTTCGGTTCCGCGTGGCCCGAGGCGACCGCGTCGGACGGCTTGCCGTCAAGAAACGCGCAAAGGCCCTGCCGGGCCTCGGCGGTCGTTTCGGCCACGATGGACAGGCGGTGGGCGTAATGGGCCCGGCCCACCGCGGCGGTGTAACACACGTCGGCCAGCGACGGGCCCCCTTCGTCCTCCAGGTGCTCCGCGTATCGCCCGGCCAGCTCGCGCAGAGCCTCGGGCGTCTTGGCCGTCAGGGGCAAGAGGTGGCAAGGCCGCGGGGACTGTCCGAATTTTCGCGCAGCGGGGGACTGTCCCGATTTTCGCGCAGCGAAAATGGGACTGTCCCCTTCCGAACCGGCAGCGAGGGTATTTGGGGAGTGTCCCAATCCCCGCGCGCCGAAAATGGGACTGTCCCCTTCCGAACCGCCGTCCCCTTCCGAACGAGCGGGCGCCTCCTCAACGATCACGTGGGCATTCGTCCCGTTGAAAGCGAAAGAGCTCAGCCCCGCACGACGCAGCCGCTCACGACGCGGCCATGGCTGGGCCTGCGCCGCAACCGCCACGGGCAATTCGCTCCACGGGATCTTGGGGCTGGGCTCGCGGAAGTGCAGGTGCGCCGGAATCAGTTCGTGCCGGAGCGCCAGGACCACCTTCATCAGCCCGGCGATCCCGGCCGACGCCTCGAGGTGCCCGATGTTGGTCTTGACCGAGCCAACCCAAAGCGGCGCCGCCCGCCCGGCGAAGACCGCGCCCAAAGCCCCCATCTCGATCGGGTCGCCCAGCGCGGTGCCGGTGCCGTGGGCCTCGACGTAGTCGATTTCCTCGGGCTTCACGCCCGCCGCATACAAGGCCCGGCGGATCACGTCTCGCTGGGCCGGGCCGTTGGGCACGGTCAGCCCGCCGCTCGGCCCGTCCTGGTTCACGGCCGAGCCGCGGATCACGGCCAGAACGCGATCGCCGGCCGCCACCGCGTCGCGGAGCCGCTTGAGCACCACCATGCCCGCCCCTTCGCCGCGCACGTAGCCGTCGGCCTTTGCGTCGAAGGTCTTGCACCGGCCGTCGGGCGCGAGCATGTGCGCCTTCGAGAAGTTGATGGAAAGCTCGGGATCCAACAGTAGGTTCACGCCGCCGGCCAGGGCGAAGTCGCATTCCCCGGCCCGAAGCGACTGGCACGCCCAGTGCACCCCCACCAGCGACGATGAGCAGGCCGTGTCGATGGCCACGCTGGGGCCCAGAAGCCCGAAGAAATACGACAGTCGCCCGGCGGCCACGCTGTGCCCGTTGCCCGTGCCGATGTAGGCGTCGATCAGCCGGGGGTCGCGCCGCGTGATCCGCTTCGAGTAGTCGATGCCGCAGATGCCGACGAACACGCCGCCTGCCCTGCCGGAGAGCGAGTCGGGCGCCATGCCCGCGTCCTCGAACGCCTCGTAGCTGACCTCCAAGAGCAGACGCTGCTGGGGGTCGAGCGTGAGCGCCTCGCGCGGCGAGACGCCGAAGAAGTGGGCGTCGAACCGCTCCACCTCCTCGACGAACCCGCCGAAACGGGTGACCATCTTGCCCGGGGCGTCGGGGTCGGGGTCGTAGAAGGCGTCGATGTCCCAGCGGTTGCCCGGCACCTCGGCGATCGCATCGCGCCCCGAGGCGAGCAACTCCCAGAACTGCTCCGGCGTGGCCACCCCGCCCGGCTTACGGCAGCCCATGCCCACCACGGCGATCGGCTCGCGCCGGGCCTGCTCCAGGGCATCCAGCTTCGCCCGAGTTCGCTCCAGGGCCAGAAACGCCTGTTTTAGCGGCGGCAGGGTCTCGAAGTTCTCGGCGGGGTCGCTCATCGCGCTCGGATGGAAGAACATACGCCGCCAGCGGAAACCCGCCGCGCAGCGTAGGAAGATACGGTCACAGCCATTTTATAGCGAGTCCCGGCCCCCTTGGGCAAACCCCCCATCTAATTCGGGGACACAATACCATTTTTGGTTGTTGAGGCAATTTACGTCGAGGAGGGAACGGCGCCTCCCGGCGGTTTCCAGACTAAGCCAGCAGCGGAGCCCCGAAACAGCCACTCTCGCCAATCCGAATGTAGCAGCAGAACAAAGGTTGCCTAATTTGCCAAAATTAGTATTGTGTCCCCGTTTTAGGGGCCGATGCAGACGACACGGCCGTCGCGGGTGCTGAGCAAAAGCCGGCCGGTGGCGGCCGCCATGCCGTCCCAGACGGGCGGGGCGGAGAGCTCGTAGTCCGCGACTTTGTGGCCATCGCCGGCGTCCAAGACCGCCAGCACGCCTCCCCGGCGGCCCTCGAACGCAGCCCAAGGACCGTCGGCGTCGGCGACATCGGGCGGCCCGGCGATGCACAGTCGCTCGCCGGCCAGCACCATGGCGCGGACGCGGATCGGGACGCGCCGGGTCCAGCGGGCGGCCTCTTTCTTCCGGTTCGCCCGGCTCTGGTTGTCCTGTTGGCCGGCCCGCCGGTCGGCCGTGAACACCTCGTAGCCCTTTCCGGGGAAAAAGAACCCGGACCGGCCGGTCCCGGAATAGGCCCGAACGCCGCAGACCGTTTCGTCGTCGAACACGAGCAACTGGCCGGCCACGCGCCCCAGCGACCAACTCGTCCGGTTGAACCACGAGTCATCGAGGAAGCCGGCGGTGCAGACGAGATGGGCGCCGGGGCTGCGTGCCTCGCCGGCGCCGGCGTCGACCCGCAGGTGGCGCATGGTCACGCCCTGGTCGCTACCGACCAGCACGTCCGCCAGCGCGCCGGGCATCTCCTGCGGCCCGCTCTGCGGCGGCTGTCGGCCAGTCTCCGGATCGGGGCTATAGATGCGCTGGTGTGAAATCACCTTACCCCGCGCGGGATCGGCCGAGTAGACGTGGATGCCGCGGTCGAGGTAGGACGATCGTCCCGCGGCAAAGTACGCCACGTGATCCTGCACCAACACGCCACCGTCGACCGGCCAGGCCGACTCGACCCGGCCGAAGGCCACGATCCGCCGGTCCTCGGGCGCCGCGCGGAGCCGCCACACCAACTCGCCGTCGGCCAGGCGGACGGCGTGAACCCAGCCGTGTGCGGAGCCGAACAGGACTAGGTTGCCATGAACCGTGGGCGGCGATCTGACCCGGCCGCCCACCGTGCGGCTCCAGAGTGGCGTGCCGTCCTTGGCGTCGAGCGCGTGTACCGTCCCCTCATCGACCGCCGACACCAGGACCTTTCCGCCCGCCACGACCGGGGGCGATAGCCGCGCCGCGACCGGAGTGCTCCACGCGGCACGCAGTTCCGCGGGTACGGCCGCCGGTGTCGAGCCGCTCCGCGCCGCATCGTGCCGATACGTAGGCCAATCCTCGGGGGCGGAGAGCGGAGAGCGGGGAGCGGAGAGTTTTTCAAACGCCGGCCCGCGCAGCAATCGCTCCTCCTTCTCCCCCTCTCCCCCTCTCTCCCTCTCCCCCTCTTCCCGCTGCGGCGCCAGCGCGTACAGCCCATTGAGCTTGGCCTTGATGTAGCACGCGCACGGGTGTGGCGTCGAGTAGAGCAACCCGTTGCACGGCAGGATTCCGTACCGGCACCCGCCGCGGCTCCAATGGTGGGGCGTGTGCGTGGCCGCTTCGAGGTCCAAGAACTCGACACCCCGGTAGCCGGTGAGGATGAAGCGCTCGGTCGCCTTGTTTCGGTAGCAGCGATGGTGGTGTCCCTGCCGGAACCATTTGGCGGTGGAGACCCGTCGCTTCTGCTCGCCCGAGAGCGGATCGAGCCCGACCATGGCCACCGACTCGTAGTCGTGGACCCAGACGAGTCCGCCGACGAAGAACACGTCGGGCACGCAGAAGTGTCCCCAGTTGCCGACCACGCGCGACCACCGCTGCTGCCCGTCCTCGGTGGAGAAGGCGTAGAGCCCGGTCTTGATCACGCCCCAGCCAATCCGTTTCTGAATGGGCTCGAGCTGCGCGAAGAGCACGACCTCGTCGGTGGCCACCAGCGTACACAGATCGGACATCAAGTGGTTGTAGCGGCTGGTGTACCGTTTGTGCTCCGGGCGCGGTGCCCGCCATCGCTCACGGCCGGTCTTCAGGTCCAAGGCGACGATTGCCTCGGTGTCCCCCAGAAAGACGCCGTCGCCCCGGGCGGCCAGCAGCAGGTGCGAGACCCGCTCGACCGAACCGGTTTTCGAGCTCGTGCCGACGTAGCTGCCGGTCTTCCACAGGATCCGGGCCGTGACGGGATCGACGGCCGCCACCGATTTCTCGACCGGCGGGTTCTCGGCGACCGTGCCCGGCTTCTGCGCGGCGTGGTTCACCGAAAGCACCAGCGTGTCCCGGTGGTAGAGGACCTCGTCGGTGTATTCGGTTCCCTCGTAGGTCCTCAGGACCTCGCCGGTCGCCGCGTCGAGCGCCACGAGCGGCGCGTTGAAGCCCAGCGTGACGTACACCCGGTCGCCGGCGGCCACGAGCCGCTTGGGCACGTTGTTCGGCTGATTGAAACGCCCCAGCCACGTTCCGCTCCACGCCTTCCAGCCCCATTCTTCTACGGGCCGCTTCCAGAGCAGCACGCCGTTGAAGGCGTCGCGCGCCGCCAGAGACCAGCGGTCGGGAATCTCGCCCCCGATGCACGCCGGCGCCTCGTCGACCATGTAGACAATGCGCCCCCCGGCGGAAACCAGGGCGTTGATGCTGGGAACCGTGTCGTGGTGCCGCGACCAAAGCGGCCCCTCGAGCCACTGCACGTGCCGTGGCGGCCCTACGAGCCGGTCAGCGGCTACCGCGTTGCCGTCGGCGGCGTGGAGGAAATGGGTCCACTCGTCCATCTCGGGGGGCCACGGTTTGACGGTCTTGCTCCACCCGCCGCCCTCCTTGACGTACGCCACGCCGCCGGGGCGGAGCACCCGCATCATCTCTTCCGGTGGTATCGAGTAGGGCTCTCCTACCACCAAAAGATTCACGAGGCTGCCGGCATAGGGGAGGTGCTGGCCGTCGAACGTGTCGGCCGTCACTTGGCCGCTCAGCCCGCACTGGCCGATGCGCTGCCGGGCCTTGGCCACGTTGTCCCGGTCAGCGTCGAGTCCCTGGACCAGGAAGTGATCGCTGGGCCGCAAGGCGGCCGTGAGCCGGCCATCGCCGCAGCCGACGTGGACCACCAGCCCGCCGCGCACGCCGGTGGCCTCGAGAATCTGCCGAGCCACCTGCGTTTCACCGTCTCCTCCCGAAGGTTCCCCGGCAGGAGCCCGGCCGGCAGATGCCCCTGCCACGACGAGCCAGAGCAACGGTACGTAGAGAATCGCGACAACTCGCATTTCCCGGTGCAAGACGGGTCTCCTTTCAACGAAAGAAGGGCCTGGTTTGTTTGAGCGAAGCACCCACGGAGCGAAACGAAGTTTGCCCAGCTTGCCAAAATTAGTATTGTGTCCCCGAAAAGCCCCGCACCAGCACGAAGTAGGCCACCAACACCAGGGCCATTACGATCATCAGCCAGCGCACGTCGCGTCCCTGGCCGGCGATGAGCTTGACCACGGGATAGGCGATGAATCCCAGGGCCAGGCCGTCGGCGATCGAATAAGTCATGGGGATGCCAATGATGATCAGGAACGACGGCAGCACCTCGGCCGCGTTGTCCCACTCGATCTTGGTGACGTTGCGCATCATCAGCGACCCGACCACCACCAGCGCCGGCGCCGTGATCGGCGGGTAGCTGCCCACCATGGCGATGATCGGGCTGAAGAAGAGCGCGACCACGAACAGCAGGGCCACGGTCACCGCGGTCAGCCCGGTCCGCCCCCCTTGTTCCACGCCGGCGGCGCTCTCGATGAAGCTGGTCACGGTGCTGGTGCCCATGGCCGCGCCGGCGACGGTTCCCACGGCGTCGGACACGAGGGCCGACTTCATGCGAGGCAGCTTGTCGTCCTTGATGAAACCCGCCTGTTCGCTCACGCCGATCAGCGTGCCCAACGTGTCGAAGACGTCCATAAACAGGAAGATGAGGATGAAGGGGATCATGGAGAGCGACAAGGCCCGACGCCAGTCCATCTTGAACATCGTCGGCTCGGGCGAGGGGGGGACATCAACGATCCGCTCGGCAACGGAGAACCGCTGCATCAGCACGGAATGGGTCACCAGCTCGGGCAGCCGGGGCACGGGTGTCCAGGGGTCGGAGAGAGCGGCTGGAAACGACAAGTCCGGCCGCGGCCGGTCGCCCTCCGAGACCTGCAACGCGTACGTAGTCGCCTGGCTGAGCTGGGGAGCCTTCCACGTCACGTCGACCCGCAGTGTGTCGGCGGGAAGGTCCAGTTCCCGGACGACGCGGTCATCGTATCCCGACGCTGTTCCTTCTCGTCGCACGAGCAGTTGCACCGTGAATCGACGAGTCACTTCGGCGGGCTCGTCAGACGTCAGCGATACTTGCACGGGCTGGGAGCCCGGCCGATCGTACCATCCGGTCGAAAGCGACAGATTCAGCCCGTGGCCCGCAAGTTGGTGGGAGATTTTCTTCGGCAGCATCGGCATGTCGGGGAGGAAAGCCGGGAGGCCGAGTTTCAGCACGACGGCCAGCAGTGTGGCCGCCAGGATGCCCCACACGATCGATCCCCGCACTCTCAGCGCATAGAGCCCGGCGGTGACCATCAGCCCGCAGAAGAACACCACCAGATCGGGCGAGGCGAATTGAGGGTTCAATTTGACCAGCGTGCCCCCGCTATCGACCACGACCTTGGCCCCTTGGAGCCCGATGAAGGCGATGAACAGTCCGATGCCGACGGCAATTCCCGCCCTCATGCTCGGGCTGATCGCATCGAGGAGCTTCGACTGTACGCCGAGCGCGGAGACGATGAGGAAAAGCACGCCGGCAACGAAGACCACGCCCAGGCCGATCTGCCAGGGGGTGGTCTGGCCGGCGTCGAGGGCGTCGGCGAACGCCGGCACTGCGGCCGCGGCCGGCAGCAAGGTGATGACGAAGAAGAAGTTCTCGCCCATGCCGGGCGCCAGGCCGATCGGGTATCGGGCGAAGAGGCCCATCAGCAGCGTGGCCAGCGCGGCGGCCACGCAAGTCGCCGTGGTCACGGCCCCGAAATCCATGCCCGTCAGGGCCTTCTCGCCCATGAAATCGACGAAGAACAATCCCGAGAGCACCGCCGGCTGCACGAAGATGATGTAGGCCATCGTCAGGAACGTGGTCAGCCCGGCGAGCAATTCGGTGCGGAACGTCGTACGGTTCTCGGAGAGGTAAAAGAAGCGGTCGAGCATGGGAGCGTCTCCTCGCTGCCGCGGAAGACAGTAGGACGGGCAACGGCCTCCCACTGGGGGGGGACGACGGTAGTATGCCGCGGCTCGCCGGCAGGCACAAGTCCCGGTCGGCGGCCCGGGGCCGGGTTGAGCTTGCCCTATGCCCCCGCAGAGGTACAATTCAGAGACCCATGAGCACTTATTCCGAGGACAGGACCTTCCCGCTCGACGGCGACGCCGAGCGGATTCCCGAAGCGGTCGTCATCGACGTCGAGGCCCAGCCGGTGGCCGAGGGGCCGCCGATGGCGCAGATCGTGCGCCGCCGGGCCCGGTTGCCCGCACTGCTCTTCGTGGCCACGTGCCTGACCACGCTTTGGGCGGGTGCGTCGTGGGAGTGGTGGTGGTCCGAGTGGACTGGGGCCTTTTGGCACGCCCTGAAGTACGCCGTGCCGGTGATGACGATCCTGCTGTGCCACGAGATGGGCCACTTTCTCCAGGCTCGGCGCTACGGGGTGTTTGCCAGCTATCCGTATTTCCTGCCCGTTCCGTTCGGGCCGCTGGGCACGTTCGGGGCGGTGATCGGTATGGAGGCCCGACGCGGCGACCGCAAGGCCCTGTTCGACATCGGTATCAGCGGCCCCCTGGCCGGGCTGGTGCCCACGCTGATCTTCTGCTATATCGGGCTCCAGTGGTCCCGCTACGTGCCGGGGCGTGACATGTACGGTGACCCGCTCTTGTTCAAGTGGCTGGCAATGTCGATCCACGGGCCGATCCCGCCGGGCGAGGTGATCAAGGTCCACCCGATGGCCTTTGCCGGCTGGGTCGGGTTGTTGATCACCTCGTTGAACCTCATGCCCATCGGCCAGCTTGACGGGGGGCACATCCTTTACGGCCTCTTGCGCCAGAAGGCCCACCTCGTGGCCCAGACCCTGCTGCTGGCGGCGATCATGATCGTTGTCTGGAACTACGAGCAGTTCTTCGGGTGGACGCTGATGCTCTTCCTGCTGGCCATGATGGGGCCCAACCATCCACCTACGGCCAACGACTACGTTGAGCTGGGGCCGGTCCGCACCCTGCTCGGCTGGCTCACCCTGGCGTTCATCCCCATCGGGTTCACGCCGCAGCCGTTCATTCCGCCGTAAGCTGCACCACCTCACCGGTCTGCGACGAGCGCGTGGCCGCATGCATCAGGCGCACGACCGCCCGGGATTCCTCGGGCGTAATTCGGTCAGGGCGCTCGCCCCGGGCGACGCAGTCGGCAAAGTAACGCAGCTCCTGGCGCAGGATGCCGAACCGCCCGCCCAGCAGGTGCGGCCAGTACATCGTGTCGGGCATTTGGATCCCGCCGGCGTCGTGGATCTCCAGGCCCGCCTCGCCGCAGTTGACGTACAGCGCCCCTTCCGTGCCGAGGATCTCCATGCGGGCGTCGATCTGGTAGGGCGTGGTTTCGGGCAGGTGCCAGACCGATTCGATCACGGCCACGGAACCGTCGTCCAGGCGCACCAGGGCCCAGCCGCCGTCGGGGTATTTGCACGAGCCGGGGTGGACCTCCTGGGCGTAGACGCTCACCGGCCGGGCCGCGGAAAACCAGAGCATCAGGTCGGCGTCGTGGATGCCGTCCCCCTCCAGGGCCGAGATCTTGTCGAGCACCATGCGTCCGATGGCCTTCGAGAGGTTGCGCCGGGCGTGCATCGAGACGATCTTCCCCACCCGGCCCGCGTCGATCGCCTCCTTGGCCAGGGCCACGCGCGGATCGAAGCGGCAGATATGGCCCACCATGAAGAACCGGTCCGTGTTGCCGGCCGCCTCGAGGATCCGGTCGCAGTCCTCGACAGAGCGGGCCATCGGCTTCTCCAAGAGCACGTGCTTCCCGGCCGCCAGCGCGTCGATGGTGATGTCGCGGTGGTCGTCGATGTGCGTGGTCACGCTCACCACGTCGACCGCCGGGTCGGCCAGAAGATCGTGGTAGTCGGTGTAGCGCCGCGGCACACGGTAACGGTCGGCCAGCTCGGCCAGCCGGTCCGGGCGCCGGGTACACAGGGCCGCCAGCTCGATCCCCGGCATCGGCGCCAGCGCGTCGGCGTGTACCTCGCCGAAGAACCCCAGGCCGATCACGCCCCAGCGTACGACGGCCGTTTGGCTTTCAAGAGATTCCGCGGTCACGGGGTTGTCCTCCGGCTCAGCGCTGGGCGAGAAATGGTTCAGGACGTCCTGTAGGAGGCGTCTCCAGACGCCGACTGAACCGGGGTCGGCCGGCTGACCCGGATCGGCGACTGGAGTCGCCTCCTACAAGGGACCTCGGGATCGGCGGACTTCGGAAGGGGACAGTCCCATTTTCGCTGCGCGAGAATCGGGACAGTCCCCTGCTGCTCGCCCCACGATACCCGGAATCACCGGCCCGGGGAAGACCCGGCCGAGCAGGCTTCGGGATGTGGACACGGCGCCCGCGGCGGGCGACAATGGCGTTGTCCGGACACGAAAAAGGGACCAGGTATGTTTTTCCGGAATGGCCCGCAGCGTGCTTCGCACAAAACACACCTGGTCCCTTTTTCGATCGGTTCCGCACGACTTTGCACAAGGAGACTCGCCATGTTCCGTCGATCTTGCTGTTTCAGCCCGGCGGCGGTTCTCGCGGCCGTCGTGGCGTGGTGCGCCGGCCCGTGCTGTGAGAGCCGCGCCGCCGAGGACGCGCCGGGAGGCCTGAAGTTCTCGGTGCGGTGCCTGATGGCCAATCCGAACGAGGGCTGTGCCGTGGCCGACGTGAACCGCGACGGCAAGCCCGACGTGGTGGCTGGCACGCACTGGTACGCCGCGCCGGACTTCGTCCCGCGCCCGGTGCGCGACGTTGCCCAGGTCTCGCTCGGGTTCGCCCCCAACGACTTCTTCGCCAACAACGGCGACCACGTGTACGACGTGGACGGCGACCGGTGGCCCGACGTGATTTCAGGCGGCTGGACCGAGTCGGAGCTTTACTGGTACAAAAACCCTGGTGAGGACGGGCTGCAAAAGGGCCAGAAATGGGAGCCTCGGCTGCTGGTCAATGCCCGGGCCCAGAACGAAGCCTTTCACCTGCTCGACGTGGACGGGGACACGGTGCCCGAGATCGTGGTCCACTGCTGGGTGCGAAAAGACCCATTGGTGGTCTGGAAGCTCACGAAGACGCCCGAGGGCGTCCCCACGGCGGAGCGACACGTATTGGGGGCCGAGGGCTGCGGACACGGCTATGCAGTGGGCGACGTCAACGGCGACGGGCGGACCGACGTACTCTGCGGCGTGGGATGGTACGAATGCCCCGCGGGCGACCCGTTCGCCAAGCCCTGGAAACTACACCCGGAAACGGCCCTGCGCACGGCCAGCTCGCCGTTTCTGGTCGTCGACGTCAATCGCGACGGGCGCAACGACCTCGTCTGGGGTGAAGGGCACAACTACGGCGTCTACTGGTGGGAACAGGGCGAGCCGGAGCCCGACGGAACCACCACCTGGTCGGAGCACCTGATCGACAAGTCCTGGTCGCAGGCCCACGCGATGGCCTGGGCCGATCTGGACGGCGACGGCCACGGGGAGCTGATCACCGGCAAACGCGTGCGCGGCCACGGGGGCCGCGACCCCGGCGCCGACGAGCCGCCCCGTCTGTTCTACTACGCCTGGGACGCGGCCGCCGGCAAGTTCGCCCGCCACGCGATCACGGCCCCCGACGCCGGCGTGGGCACGGGAATGCAGATCTGCGTGGCCGATCTCAATGCCGACGGGCGGCCCGACCTCGCCGTGGCCGGCAAGAGCGGGACCTACCTGCTCATCAACGAGGGGCCGAAGCCGTAGGCGCGTCGGCGGGCTCAGATTCCGGCGCGAGCAGGTGGTTCAGGCCGGTCTCCGAAGGCGCAGGCGTCTCGGCAGGCTCGGCCGCCGGTGGGAGCAGGTGGTCCAGGCTCGGGACATCCCGCTCCTGACGCGATGTGCTCGGGCTGACGCCGGAGCGCTTCTTGATGTCCTCGCTCTTCAGCAGAATGCTGTGCACCAGCCAGCCGACCCCGACGACGACGGCCGCAAGGACCACGATCAGCACCAGCGCCTTCAGCACCGTGAGCCTACGTCCGCGAAGTGACGCGAGACGATCGGTGAGCTGCTCGCGCATCTCATCGAACTCGCGGTCGCGGTCCAAGGCGCTTTTCTGTTGATCGAGCTCGGCTGCGCGTTGCTCCCACTGCGAGGTTCGCCCGGCGGGCGGCTCCGCCGACCGCTCTTTCGCCGGTTGCCCGGGGCGCTCGGCTGCCATCGCGAGCGCAACCGGCGGAACGGCACGCGACTTCGGCTCGGGCTCGGCCACCTTCTGTTGGGCGGCAAGCTGGGCCGACCGGCGATCGAGCCGCTCGCGGTCTGACTCCAGACGTCGCCGCTCGTTCGCCAACCGTTCCCGCTCGGCGGCCGTTTCTTTCCGTGTCTTGGCGATTTGTTCGCGCTCGGTCTCCAACCGGCTCCGTTCCGTCTCGATCTGCTCCCGTTCGGCCTCGAACCGTTCCCGCTCGGCGGCCAACTCGGCCTCCACGACGCTTTGCCGCTGCTGCCAGGCGGCGCGCTCGCTATCGAGGCTTTCTCTCTCCGCGGACAGGGCCTCGGCCTGTTGCTGCATCTCCGCGGCACGCGACGCCAGCTCGGCCTCCTCACGCTCTCGCCTCTCGTCCCACTCGCGGCGTTCCGCGTCGAGGTCCTCGCGCCGCGACTCGAAGTCCTGCTCCTTGGACGTCAGGTCGGACAGGCGGCCTTCCAGCTCCTGTTCCTCTTGGCGCCGCCGGGCCTCCCATTGGGTCTTCGACTCCTCCCAGTCTTGCCTTTGCTGCTCGAGCCCGGTCTGCGCCGCGGCCAAGGCGTCCTTCTCCGCTTGCAACTCGGCCGAGGTGCGATCCCATTCCGCTCGACGCTCGGCCTGCTCTCTGGCCCACGCCTCACGCTGCTGGTCCAGCCCCTCGCGCTGCCGGCTCAAGTTGGCTTCCGATTCCTCTTGCCGTGCTATCGACTCCTGCAAACGTCGCTCGCGTTGCTCAAGCTCCTCCAGGCGCGAGGAGTGCTTCCGCAGCTCG